>Ga0307513_10000688_pt1 | contig 48616 bp, 42 predicted proteins | sample 15_EM_MG_FD_202174 | JGI IMG/M metagenome (GOLD analysis project Ga0307513, IMG submission 202174) | Populus trichocarpa ectomycorrhiza microbial communities from riparian zone in the Pacific Northwest, United States - 15_EM | ecosystem: Host-associated > Plants > Roots > Unclassified | place... | reverse complement strand
GTATGAGAATGGACTAACACTTGAGAATTTATTGCACCGTGCTTGAAAAGTGGCATCAAGGCTACCCTCAACGGTGAATGAACACTTTCCCTCATCCTACCGTCACAGTTGCCGTCACAATTTTCATCATGATCATTATTTTCACTGACCATGGGTTACATTATTCTCTTTGTATTAAAGACATTGATATTTCAAATAATTCTGGGACACCTTCCGGTACTTTTATAGCAACCGTATTCCGAATACACGATGAGAATAGAAGTACATAAAAAGAGAAGGTATTATGAGATGCCTGTTGAGTGGTAATGATTTTTGTGTGAGGCCCGAACCGATGGGTTGCCATGCTCACCCGAGTGACGGCCCTTTGTAATAGTCCTATCGCCCCAATCGTTACCATCAATCTTAGGTCTACGCTAAACCCCAATTGGGCAGTTACCCGACCGCGACAATCCTTTCAATGAACCCACCTCTAGGTTTTTTCAAAATTTCCTTCCCCACATTTTTCGCAAACAGCCAACAAAGATGTCATTAGAGGCGAAATTAGAAAAGATCCGCTCTCCAAACCTGCAAAACCAACGACAGGTCTGTCAACATGATCCATACTTCAATCAATTCCCCGTGAATGCTTCATACTGAATGGCGACTTTGGTGCGGCTATAGGTGGCTGTCGTCCTCTCTGCTGTAGAAGACATCCTCCGAGAGCAAAAAACAGAATTCACACCCACAGCATACTTCGCTGCATTACTTTCGTTATTACAGCAGGCGACGTCTACATCTGCGGTATTGAATAAAGATCTTGCAGCGTCAACAGTCTACTTGTTGGATCTTGTCACGCCGTTCGCACCTCCGCCCTTACTTCGATCCAAGTTTCCACAAATCCTCTCGCACCTGGTACCCGCGCTTACAGCCAATGACGCTGACGCGCCATTGCTAAGAAGTAGCATTGGATGTTTAGAGAGTTTACTGATAGCTCAGGATGGTCCCGCGTGGGCTGTTCCTCAGCGGGAGATTGGACCCCGGAGGGCACTGGCAGGATTACTGAACTTGGGACTTGAAAATCGACCGAAAGTACGCAAGAGGGCACATGAGGCCATCACAAAAGTTTTGAAGAACTCCCCGCCAAGCCCGAGTCTAGATCATCCCGCGGCAGAAATGTGTGCTACAATTACGCTGCAGAGTGTGGCGGATTTGGCAATCGCGAGTGAAGAACAGAGGAAAAAGAGTGGCGAACACGACCCGAGGGTCATACATTCACTTCAGTTGATTAAGGCTGTTGCGGGCGCTGGGGGTTGGCCGAGTAAGAAGGTTGAGGGATTGTGTGAGGTTCTTTTGGGCGTTTCAAAGAGCACCAATGAATACATAACAATGGCGGCGTTCGGAGTGTTTGAAGAGATGTTTGCCAATTTAGCAAATGGTATGGCCAGCGCCAAGTTACCCAGAGTAATTGAGGTCATTTCCGAACTAAGACCTTCGCAAAACGATTCACAATTACTACCGTCATGGCTGGTGGTTATCGCGAGAGGATACGAAGCATATGCTCAGGTATCAGAAGACGAGGCCTTCGTGAAACTGCCATCCCTTTTCGAAACCATTGCACCATTTTTAGACTCTCAAGCATACACCATTCGAACTTCCTCAGCGCAATGCCTAATCTCACTCGCAACCAATTGTATTCCGGACAGCTCCCTCTTTGACATCACAAGGTCCACCGAGAACATTTTTAAAAAGATCACCGCTGCCACAACCGACCTACTCAGCGTCCGCTTCCAAGGTGCCTGGAACCAAGTCTTCAATATCCTCAGTGCCCTCTTCGACAAGCTCCGTTGGCGCGCAACCCCACTCCTCGACGAAGCCATTAAAGTCGTCGGTGGCCTCCGCTCAAATGAAGGTTTCCAGGGTAAGAAAGAAGCGGACGAAGTCCTCGGACGAGCTATCCGTGCCGTGGGGCCGGACTCCATCCTCTCCATCCTCTCACTCAACTTGATCAAACCCGCACCTGGTGCCCCTGGCCGTGCTTGGATGTTACCAATATTGAGAGACTGGGTGGAAAACACAAGACTTCAGCATTTTAGGAAGGAATTTGTCCCTCTCAGCGAGGCGTTCTTCCAGAAAGTGGTGGATTTCGGAGAGGGGAATGAGAAGACCGTTGAGATTAAGATATTTGAGACCCTGGTGGGGCAGATTTGGGCGCTTTTGCCCGGGTATTGCGATTTACCGTTGGACCTTACAGAGGCTTTTGATCAGTCATTCGCGGAATTGGTTGCTAATGTCCTCTATCAGAAGGTTGATCTTCGGTCAGATATCTGTAAAGCTTTGCAGCAACTCGTTGACTCTAATAAGGCGGTTTTGGAAGTTCCGCTTGAAGATGATGAAGAGAACCTGGTAATTCAACGCCGGGTCTCAAAGGCCGACGCGAGGAAGAACATTGCGCACCTTGCATGCTTTTCTGGGAATATGCTGGCGGTTTTGTTCAATGTTTATAGTACGACGCTGCCGCAATATCGCGGGTTCATACTTAAGTGTCTCAACTCTTTTTTGAGCATCACCCCTGACACAGAACTCATGGCAACGTTCCAAAAGGTTACCTCGATGCTCGAGACAACCCTTGCCGAACCCGTCAAGAAGAAGAGCGAGGCGGAAGCTGCTGGGAATACCAGGATAGCGCCAATGGCACATACGCTTATGGATTTGGTCATCACTATTACACCATATCTCCCACCGGGTAGCCACCAGACACTCTTCACAATCTTTTCTGTGACGGTGAGCAAGAGTGAAGACCCGCAATTGCAGAAAAAGGCGTATAAGGTCATCCCAAGACTGGCAGAAACAGAATGTGGCAAGCAAGCATTGATTGAGAAGTCTGAGGATCTGCAACATTTCTTAATCGGAGCTGCGGAGAAAGTCACATCTCCTACCAGAAGAGTGGATTCCCCCCTCTTTTCCTATCGATGAGGACATTCACTAATTATACAATAGGACCGCCTAATAGCCCTCTCCCAACTTGTTGAATTCCTCCCGACCGCAGACCTACACTTCATTCCATCAATCCTCTCCGAGGTCGTCATCTCTACAAAGGAGGTCAACGAAAAAGCCCGCACAGCAGCCTTCGACCTACTAGTCCTCATGGGCGAGAAGATGAAGTCTGGCGGCACAGTGATAAATAGCAAAGTAACTCACATGCCCTCGGATGCCCCGAATGTCACCGCAACGCTCGACGAATATGTCACCATGGTCTCCGCCGGCCTCGCGGGCAGCACGCCACACATGATCAGCGCGAGTATCACCGCTCTTACTCGCATTTTATACCAATTCAAAGGTTACCCTCATTTCTCCCGTAACTCCGGAGGAACGTGCTAACGACATAAAGACGATATAAAAAAAACCCTCATTTCAGAAATGATAACAACCTTAGACCTCTTCCTTACCAGCAAGAACCGTGAAATTGCCCGCTCAGTCCTAGGCTTTATAAAGGTGTGCATAATCTCCCTCCCAAAAGAAACAATGCTACCCAGGTTCAGCACCTTAGTCCCGAACTTGATGATCTGGAGCCACGAACACAAAGCACATTTCAAAGCAAAGGTTAAGCACATTATAGAACGTATGATCCGGCGCTTTGGATATGAGGCTGTGGAAAAGCACGTTCCGGAGGAGGACAAGAAACTGGTGATTAATATCCGGAAGACGCGGGGGCGGACAAAGAGGCGTAAGGATGCCACCGCCGCCAACGGCGATGAAAGCGGCGATGAGGAGGATGTAGACACTGCACCGAGGGCGAGGCGTCGGAGTAAGTTCGCCTCGGAATTCGAAGCAGCAATCTATGACTCCGGTTCAGACGTGTCTTGTGACTCCGTCCCTGAAGCCGATTTTGTCCCGCGTCGGAAGAACAAGCGCGGCGGCAAATCTGGCGAAGCATACATACACGAGGAAGCAGACGAACCGCTCGACCTGCTCGACCGGAAATCCATCGGGAACATATCTTCTACTAGACCGCAACGCACCCGGATTGGGGATGTGAGGAAGTCTGCTACAACAAAGGCAAGGACTAACAGTGATGGGAAACTCATTTTCGGTGGGGAGGGCAATAACGATGCGGAGCGGAATGATGAAGATGCAGGTATGAGTACCGGGCTTGCGCCCGCCGATGGCGTCAGCGCATATGTCCAGGCGATTACTGGCAAGGATGCGTTCGTACGTGGGCAGCGAGGGCGTGTGAAGTACTCTAATAAGAGAGGGAGACACAATGGCGATGATGGCGGTGATGGTGATAGTGGGGATGAAGAAATGGAGGTCGACACCGAGGATAGGGGCGGGAAGGGTGTCTATTCTTCAGGCGGCGGGGGCGGAGGGAAGAAGAAGGCAGGGAAGGAGATGAGTGGGCGAAAGGGACTTGGTGTGAAAAGTGTCCGTGAGGGGAGGGTCGGGAAAAGCCCTAGGAGGAAAGGGAGGAGATAGGCTGAGATGGGATCGGGAAACATGTTCATAGTTGCATTCTATACTGATTTTTTTCCCCCGCTTGGTTACGTGTTTAGAGAATAACTGAATGCTCCTGAAATTCTTGTGATTTGAGTCTTGTAAGTCTCATGAATTATGGCCTTGGTTGGTAATAAGTTTGTAGATTACAGCCTACCTATGCAGTCAGAGTCGGTCCTCGTACGCCCACCCGGCCCTTTCGCACTGTGATACCCAATGGCTCCTTCGCCTCTCATTCCTCATTCCACTCTCCATTTTACTCCTTCCGCTGCCTAAAAACCCCCAAGGCTCGCCCGGCGCGAATGCGCACAAAGCGATAATAGTCAATGGGACTATAGAAAGAAAAAATTGGTTAAGCGTCCGGTTAAATCATAAAGCACAGTGCTCGGGTCCGAACGTTAGAAATTGAGCATAATAAGTGGATGACCTCAGGCAAAGTGAGCTAAAAAAGAAAGCTATATAGAACATGGCAGACTAAAGGGAGGGAAAGGCCTTTGTCCGCCCTCCCGCCCAATACATGTGCTTGAGACTGTTCTCCCTATACCAACAATTGGCGTCTATATACATTGACATGACACTGTACATTTCCTGATCCCTGGGGCAGTGCAGCAGGGACCCAGATCAATATATTTCATCGCATTGGACTAATACTTGTGACATCGAATGTTGGGTATATTGTCGTCTGTGTCCACAGACAATATCTTTGTCTCATATGTTGTCTTCTTAGATCTCCTTTATATTGGGTTGAATTTCTTTAGGTAGCAGGGCGGGTTTGGTTGGGTCTCAATTACGTGGTGGGCATCCCGTACAGGTTAGATATCTTTATGCTCTTCAGACTTGGAGGCGTATAGCAGTGGGGATTGCTGCGTTGTGAGCTGAGGACAGGAAACAAGTTTCTTCTCATAATGGGTGAGGACACTGGTGATCTCTGTATAGAGTTATGCCCGGCCATTAGGCCCATTCTTTTGGTTTGTCCTGAGTCACCAAACTCGTTTCTAGGTAAGACTACCAAAAATATTACCGTTCTTCTCGGCCACGTGCGAGCGGTTTCCGGCATCGAACACATCATCCTGCTGAAGACATCATCCTGCTCGAGTGATGACCTGTGATTGCTCCTGAGCGCTTTCACGGGGACCTGAGGAGCGGGCTGGGGTAGGAAAAGGGCTTGTATCTTTTTAGCTGCTATGATAGCCACATAGAGATTCCGTCAGCCACATTCAGACTCCCCTACACAATGTCATGTATCATAGTATTATAGCCTAAAGAAACCTCTTATAGGTTTATTCTGCAGGGATCTTATTGCATGTTAAGCATCATTTGAACCTGACCACTCCCTCCGGGATATCTTCCCCCGGATCCGTACCACCGGGGGTATCATCGTAATATTATTCTGATGTGCATGGAAGCTGCTCATATGATACTTGGATACTTGCTTTTCCTAACATTCGCGTGGGCCCGTGTAGTTGGTCTGGTCTCTACCAGAGCGTAATATACTCGGTAACCTAGAGGAGTTCTGCAAAAAGTAATTACTAGTAGAGCCCATCTTAGAGAAAAACTCTACTTTTAAAGCTATAAGAATATTATCATAATTAAATCTGGTTAACCCTCCCCCATTCTCTTCCTCCCTCATTTCCTTCCTCCCCCAACCCACCTCAACTCAACAACAATCCTTCCGCACTCAGCCCTCGTTACCCTCCGCTTGCCCCCAAGCCCTTCATTGATAGAGTGCTTATCCTTAATCGGGAAGGCATCCTCCTTGCTCTACAGTCCGGCTAGGACGACGGTAGGCTTCCTCGGGCTTCCGAATTCGAAAGCTGTATCCCCTCAGTGGGATGGGGGCCTTCCACTGCGGAGATCAAGGTGCAGGGGCTGGCGTGAAGAGGAAGAGGCTGGGATGGTAGCAGATTGGGAATAGGTCGTTGCAGTCCAATTTTTCAAGTGCACATTTCGTCTGCCTACCCCTTTTGGAAACCTGATCACAGATAGCCGGGCAGATAGTGTTATAGTGTGGATCTAATGTTGGTCCGATTGACCACTCCATTGATATCTGCGCACTCTAGATACTCCTACTAAGCTATGTTGCCCAATCTTGTAGTATGAATGCATATGTGTGCGCCGCATATGCATTCCTGTATCTCCGATTATTTCCTTAAGTTTGTCTGTCTGGATAGTGACCTCGTTTCCTGCCCTCTCCCCCCCCTTCCTCTTTTCTCCCAACCCTCCTTTAATCGAGAACGCTGAAAAGAAGAAGAAGAAACCCTCCTCCCGTTTGTACGCAGAAGACAATTCGTAATATGATAGATAGAAAGCCCTTTTCGACAACCACAATGAATTCTAATTTCGGTTATACCATACTCAAACACCAGTAAACCGCCCAACTTGCAACCCCCCTGTCGCTCCTCTTAGTTACACAACAACCCGCCACAACTCTCAAATCCCCATGCTAAATGTTGGAGGTCACACAGGAGCGGCCGGAGTCAAGGTGAGAAGTAATGGGACTGATCAATTGAATGAAAGAGAAAAGAGACGGATGCTATGTTGCTTGTCCTACAAACGCGCTTGAGACTGCCGTACTTATAGTAGTGCGCAGTATGAATATACATCAAGATGACCACTGCCATTTCCTAGATCCGCACGCTTCAACTCGCTTGACCACTGGCCGAACACATCCGTCCCAGATCATCATACTGAGGTAGTAGTTCCCACACTAAAATCCCAACTTCAGCGAGTGACAACTCATGACCCAGGCAAACCACCTTCCCAAGAAATCAGAAGTGAATTACCCCAGAGCGGCACCTACTGTATGAGTTGGCCCCTCCCATAGCAGTTCGCCCCCCCTTTATATACAACTCAGAGAGTTAGATTCAGGATCAAGTATTACTCATAGGTTCCATCACATCACGGAGGTAGATAGAAGACTTTAGGCCCTGTTTGGCAGGCCAACTTTTGTAAGGTAACACCTTACAAATTGTGGTTTGTAAGGTTTACCTTATAAAATGCAGTTTGTAAGGTAAACCGTGTTTGGCAGCACATTGTTTGAGAGGTAGAGTTTGGGAACCTTATGAACTTTGGTTTGGAAGCAGCGCAGTTTAGGGTTTAAGAGAGTTTTGAAAACAGCCTGGTGACTGGTAAATATGGGGGTTTGCCCTAATAAACTCGATTTACTACTCTAATAATGTTATGATATTTTCTCCACTCCTGTTTAGGGTTGAGCCCGAGTAGCTACACATGTATAGCGTCTACCTTATAAAAGTTCCTTCTCTTGTTTGGCAAACTATACCTTACAAACTACGGCTTGGCACACCTTACAAAACGCAGTTTGGGAAACCTTACAAACCGCAAGCTGCAAGGTGTTACCTTACAAAAGTTGGCCTGCCAAACAGGGCCTTAGACTCCGGCATGCACAGAAGCAATCCCACACAAAACATTATTAGTGAAAAAAAGGGGGGGGTTCAGGTCTAATTTATGAGAGGGTTGTTTGTTTGCCTATCATACCAATGCTTGTAAAAAATAAGAAAAAAGTCTCAATTTTTACAAGAGGGGCGTTCATTTCAACTTGGCCAAACTCCAGAATAACAAGGCATGCTACGGACAGCACACCCATCTGCTCGTGCTGAAAAGAGAGAAAGAAAGACAAGGCATTAAAGAGCATAAGTAGTATATACTTGCTAATCAATGAAGTATCCAGATATACAAGTGCCAATATCCTCCCATTTGGGCGTAAAACACTAGTCGTGTGGCATTTTGTCCGGGCAGGGTACTTCAAGAATTGACGAGTAAATCACCAATATGATAAGACAGCCCATCGAGCGTCGACTAAGTCTGCAAAAGAGAAGTACACATTATCTCAACTTTTGAATATCGTAGCCCCACCTTCTCCCCTACCACCTCCTCGATTATGCACTGTATCATTGAAATAACGCTAAAAATACAATTTGTCAAGAAAAAATCGACAGTGAGCGAGCTGGATGACACGTTCCTCCCCCTCATCTGACTTAAAGGATATGCATGATAGAAAAGAGCGAATTACAAGAAATCTGCAGCTCTAACTCTCCCACCTCCTCCCCTTCCGCCATACCTCCCACTAGTGGCAACAGGCCCTTCGTTCCTGTCGCCATCGTCTCTTGATCGCGCATCACTCCTGTATCTCTCTCGCCCTCGGGGCCTATCTCCACTCCTGTCAAAGAAGTCGTGGCGACTTCCTTTCCCATCGTGGCCTCGGCTTCTGCTGCGACTTCGGCTTCGGCTTCGGCCTGGGGTATAACTGCGGCCTCTACGGGCAGGAGGGGAGCGTAAGCTTCGGTCCTGATTTCTCTCTGCCCTCCTCGGGGGTGTCGGTGAACGGGAACCGCTGCGGCTCCGCGAGGAATAAGTAGCGCTTCGACGGCGACGATAGCTCCTTACAGAAGAGTATGACCGGGATCTCGACCTTGCTCTCCCACTTTTGCGCGGGGGTGGGGTGTACGAAACCGATCTGCGACTTGAGAGGGATCTAGTCAGAGATCTGGACAGCGACCTAGAGCCCGTTATGCTACGAGTGTAAGAACGCCCCCGAGCCCTCTTTGTAGGCCTAGTGTTAGAACGAGGCCTAGAGCGCGAGCGGGAATAAGAGCGGGATCTTGACCGCGAAGAGTAGGAATCGTAACTACGGCTACGGCTACGAGAATCGCGGGAGCTAGAGTAACTGCGGTGCCTCTTTCGTCCTCGATCTTGCGCCCTTGTTGGTGACCTCGAGACCGACCGGGAGAAAGATCTAGACCTCGATCTGGATCTTGATCTCCCGGAAGACGAGCTTCTAGAGCGGCTAGAGTAACTTGAGCGCGAACTGACGCTCTCCGATCGAGCTGGAGGTGCAACAATGGCAGCGGGCGGCGGAACATTGTTTTTTAAGTGTTCTCTCATATCCTCAGTAACCCCACCCATACCAATACTAGTAAAGTAATTGATCGAAAACCGTGTGTTTCGCGGATTGTCTTTGGGGAATAACCCTGAGAACGCCTCCTGTAGGAAAGGGTCCTTTAGTCGTTCCTGTAACTTTTTCATCCCCATCGCTTCGGCCAAATCTTGGAAAAGAATTTTAATAAAGATACGAGAAGAAGCCGTAGTCTCTTCTTCGTTGATGTGCACAACAGAAAGCACATGCCAACCCAGCGCGTCAGTCGAAAGCTGATGTCCGAAAAAGCGTGCGACATTTCTAAGCCGATTGGTTTCGTAACGATGGATAGTATCATAGTATGTTCCAAACGACTCTTCAAATAGACCGGTCCAGAATCGATTCAATTTCGCAAACCTCTCGCCGATGAGGCCATAAAACTTGGTGTAAGTTCGCTCCTGAGAACAACACTCGATTACCATTGAACAGAGCTCATTTTCGAGACCAGGGGGGAGCGTAATCTAGAGAACATGTTAGTTCTTTGTCCGAAATTGCGGCCAAGTAATAGGCAACCTACCTTCATAAGTTTGTGGCAGCACTCTTCGAAGTCAATTGAAGACATGATGGTGAGGTAGATAGTTCTTCGGAGATTGACAAGATTGGTATTAGATTGATCCAGGATCTCCATTTTCTTGTCTTCCTGTTTCTCCTCGTCTTCCTCGTCGCTACTCTCATCCTCACCCTCCTCATCATCACTCCCAGCATCACTTCCCTCTCCTAAAATCTCGGCCTTGGTCTTTCGGTACAATTCCTCATGCTCCTCCCAATCAGCATCAAATTTGAAAATGTTCAACCCATCCTGAACATCAACCTCATCGTCGAGCTCCGTCTTGTGGGTGATCTGATCCTCCTCCTCCACTAAATCAAGCTCTTCTTTCACGATAGGATTATCCTTATACTTTTCCTTTCTAACTTGAAACAACACCTCAATCATGTATTGGACACGTTTGTCGATACCAGCCTCGTGAAGGATTGTCCGGAACTGCTCAAAAACAAGATTGTTTGCCCTCGGTGCCATCTCCTCTAAATGAGCCCCAACCTCCCGCATCAGCCCTACAGCAATCTCCACCGAGTCGTCCGTAGGTTTATTCAGAAGCAACATGAGTATCTCAATAGCTAAGATCTCATCTGCGACCTGCTGATTACAAAGCTGAGCAATAAAGGTTGTACTACTCAAACAAACGGCTTTATCATTCCTCTTGAAAGCTTTCCTAAATTGTACCACTAGCCGATTCAGAAGTAACTCCCCAACTTGCGGAAGCTTCGTGTTGACAATAGCGGTCATGGCGGCGTAGATAGGGGTAAAGGGTAGAGATGCAGCTTGGGCCTTCATGATTGACCGACAGTAGAGACCTCTTCCACGGATAAGATTTTCACCGAAAAGCTCCGGGACAATGTGCTTGATATTGGACACATTGACTTTGTTGATCAAACCGTTGATACTTTTCTTCAAAGCCTCCCAAGCCATGCGTTGGTACTCCTTGGACGTCTTATCGGTAATCTGCGCCTGGAGGGCTCGTAGACGGGCGGGGGGGATATACGTGCCGCCAGACCTCATAGATAAAAGCTTCTCGTACTCTGCCTTCGCATCGAATTTTGGCTTCTCCTCCGCTTCCTTCTCCGTCCTCTCCTCCCGAACGTCAAGCCTTCTGAGACGATCATTAAGCTGACGATCCCTCTCCCGAGCGCGTCCGGAGTAGTCGGCACCGCCGAAAGAGTTAAACCGAGATGGCCCACGAGGAGGCGAGCGCCGCCGACGGGGTGATCGGGACCTAGAGCTAGGGGAACGCTTGCGCTTCGACGGGGGCGGCGAAGCAGATGGCAGACGAATTACCGATTGAACAACGACCTCATCGGCTTCGTCAATATCCATAGTTGGTTGCCAACGCGTGAAGGAGAAGCTTGGATATCTCAGAACAGAAGAGCCAGAGGCTGTGGCGGGGAAAAATAAAAGGAAGGATGTTCGGTATTGAGTGGAGCTGATTGTGAAGGTTTTATGAATAACGGGATGTGTCGGTGGATTTCGCGCGTTCAAGCACGGCATAAATTTCTTTTCGGTTATGTAAGCAAGGAAATCAAAAAGCTGCCCGTGATTAATAGAACTAATAGCCAAGCACATAGTATACCAGCAGCTGGTCACTAACCCTGGCCCAACCCAGCCACACTTCTTGCCTTCAACAAGAAGCTCCTGACGTTACAATAATACTTGTATGATTCTTGTATCATACCAGCAATACACAACTACAATACCCAGATCACTAATATCATTTCTTTCTTTACAAAACAGATGATCCCACACATGTCTAAAGTTATCCCCATTCCACTTGAACCTTCTGTGAATGACTGCAAAGGTAATAACATGCAGTGCAACTACTACCGCACTGCAGCGAAATTTTACAGAATCTGAGGTTGGAGTAACCTATTCCACGGCATAGCAAGCGCCCGTCATAGCGAGCCATATGCAGATCTGAGCAATACTTGAGTACAGTTGGTTGAACCCCAGCCGAAATTGCAAAGTGGCTACCTTTTGGGTGTATGGCTCGCTGTGACGGGCGCTCGCTATGCCATGGAATATGTTAGGATAACACCTCATTTCAGACAGGTCTTTCGCATCCAAAACTTCGTCCTGCAACAATCCTACTCCCTTCTTACACTATAGCGCTCTACCAGATTGCCCCTTCGGTCCGAAGCTCAGTAACACCAAATCATACCCCACATCAGTACCTAGCACAACTTTATAGCCAAATAGACATGGTATAATACCATAACAGTATTATAAATGATCTGATATAAAAATACAATGACAACCCGCTAGGCCCCACATTTGCAGCTAGCGCTGCACGCAGGTTCCTGTACGTTAACAGAGAATATATAAGTTAAACCCCCCCCCCCGCTAAGCCCAGACTAGCTCCAGCGACCGGCATTAGAAAATTTGACAGGGAATGTAATTAAAGAACCAAGTTAGGTTACACACCTTACCGCATCGCACACCACAAGTAAATTATACTTGGCATCACCGCAACAATCCCTAAATCACTAAATACCTCTCCGTAACATCCGCGGCAAGCTCAGCATTCCCACTCGTCATATAGATCATCTGCAAGTTATACGCAGCCTCCCACTTCAAATCCCCATCAATCGTGTTCTCCTCCGAGATCTGAAGCACGCGTTCGTAGTAGGGTATGGCCAGGTGAGTGAGACCTATAAAAAAAGGCCATTCTTAATCAACGCACTTGAATCCCAAGCTTCTAGAAGGGGAGGATGGGATACCAATATGTTGAAAAGCTCTCCCAACATTATACTCCGCCTCCTGCCTCTTCTCCGGCCGTGCGTCCTTCTTCATCTCCTCCTGCTCCCCAGGCCTTCCACACCGAATATCGTAATAATCAAAGATAAAACTAATCCCCTGTAGCGCCATAATATGTCTATTCTCGCTCTGGCGCTGCATACTCCTATGTAGATACGCCAGGCCAATGCAAAACGTGATAAGCGCATCTCCGGGAACGAGCGCATAAGCTCTAGTATAATAGTTCAGAGCGGAAAGGTAACTCTTCCCGCTCGCGAGAATGTGTGCGTACAGCATGATAAGGCCAACGTCAGCTTCCTTCGGCACGTACTTCTCGCCTGAGGCGCCGCCAGAAGGGCACTCTCCAGTAAGGTTTGCTGCGCCAGTCTTGCGCTCCCCGGTTAGCACTTGGTCCATTGCTTTGATCTGCCGCAGGAGGTACTTCTGATTGGCGTTGTTGTGGAAGACCTCCAGCCCGTTTTTGCTCGCCGTTACACTCGCCGTGAAGAGATTGTAAGCTTCTGTTGTGAATTGGAAGGTGGTCATGAACCAGCGGGAGAGGGTGGAGCAGGAATCGCTGTCACCAACGTGGATTGCACAGGCTAGATGGAAGGAGTAGAAAATGTTAGCCCCAGCAGAAGTGCATGGGAAGTGTGGAGGGATGGGTAGGTTACCTAGCCAAGTTGTATAGATGATGAAGGTTCTTTTTTTACTATGGTAAAAAACATTTGCGTCCTTCGCGGCGTTGCACACATCGTAGGAGTCTTGGTAGTTATCATATTTCGCGAGGCAGATGGCGTACTGCATAAAGATATAAAGCCATGTATCGAAGTCTAGCCCACGGAACCTCGATAGGTGTTCCGGCTCTTCAATTTCTTCCTCCTCAAAGGCTACAATCAAAATCAGCATCATGAAAAGTCACTCGCTCATAGCAGCTGACTCGCAGGGGAAAGTCCATACTAAGAGATTGTTTGAGACGATCTTGCATCTTCTCGATTCGCCTTGTTTCACCTAGAGCCAGTGCTCTCCGTTGGGCAGTCGTCATGAAACCTTTGAACTTGTTTTTCCTTTCATGAGGGTATAACGCTCTAGTATTTCGGAAATCATCGACCAAGTCCCCTGCTGTATCCAACCATTCCTTCACAGCGTCCGGATCGCCAGCCTCCATACTCGGCCGTAAGCACTCCAACTTCCTATACCGAATCTCCGTCTGCTCCGTCCTCTTTGCGTTCATCTCCATCTTCTCCGCCACGCTGAGAGTACCCGTCCTCTTCCGCCTGACTCTCTCGGAAATGGGTTGATTTGGGAAGAATGCCAACGATTCCGTTTCCTCTACCTGCTGCACAGCCACCGTAGCAGCCTTCATGGCTTTCTCCGCTTTCTCTTTTTCCCGGCGCATGGCAATTATCTGGTTGACAAGGTCCAGGGCTTCTACCTTTCGGCCCGTGACCTCATAGATTCCGGCTAGCTGCATCATTGCCTCATCCTCTTTTGGATACGCTTCTAAGATGGTGCCATAGCAGTCTTCGGCATCTTCAATGTTATCGAGGCCTTTGTAGCAGTCTGCCATGTTAAACCAGAGCTTGCGGTCGAGGTAGACAGCGCCCTCTACCACCACCGAGTAGTAGGAGATTGCTTCATTAAAGTGCCCACCGGCATAGAGGGCATCCCCGACTTCTTGGAATAGATCGCTGTAAGTGGGAGAGTTTCGGGCCTCCGTATGGAGATATTGAAAGTGATGCTATCATATTTTCGTGAGCTTGGAATCCATGATCTACCCGCAAACATTTCGTAATCTCTACAAATTACATGACGGGATGGTGAAGAACATGAGATGGATACAGATAGGTCCAGATCTCCACTTACCATAGCTTCCTCCATGTTCTCTAGTTGCAACCGACATAAACCAAGTTTAACCCTCAATTCCAGCGGGAGGTAATAAGACTCCTTTTGGAACCGGCCAGCCTCAAACTCTCTAACCATGCACCTCCGAGGCCTATCATCGCCATCCCATTCTCTATCATCTCCATTAATCTTATCCCAGTATGTCTCTACAGCCCTCCCATATAGCCATCGGCCAACCGACCCAATAGTATCAATAGCCTTAGCCCACTGCTTCTCCAAGCAATACAGCTCAGCAAATATGTTCAACTCAGACCATCCAAAAGCATTATCTGGGTTTCCAGTAGCCTTGAAGTGCTCCACGCTGCGCCTGTAATATTCAACCGCTTCAGGAACCTTGTCCATCTGAATATACAACCCCGCTAGCTCCTTCAGGACAGACATATCATTTGGCAGCAGCCTGTTCAACGTCACAAAGCCCTCAGCGGCCTTATTCAGGCTCCCCAACTCCTTGAGCAACAACGCCCGATCGTATATCGCATCAATATTGTCAGGCTTCGCACTGATAGCCCGATTATAACAATACACAGCCTGATCCTTGTACGCTCTGTTATCGGTCCCGTACTGGTCAAGACTCATCTTAGCACACATAGCCCACAACTCCCAGTCCTTGGGCCGCGCATGCGCCGCCGTCAGCCACGCAAGCAAGCACTTGCGCTTGTCACCCTTCTCCTTAAATATCTCACCGAGGATCTTCCACGCCGAGTAGACTCCCGGCTCGATGTGGATTATCTGCTTGACGAGTTTCATGGCCTCATCCAGTTTACCGAAAGCATATGCGGAGTTCGCCTGGCCGAGGAGTCCACGGATTTCAAAGCTGTAGATCTCGTCCCCGATTTGACGACGACCCCCGGTGCGCCGGGGTTTCTTGAAACCACTAGCGGCGCGCAGGTCAGCATGGAAGGTGTCCATTTCGTCATTCAGGGCGCTAAGGGAGATGTTTTCGTCGTCGACGTCGGAGCAAATGGATCGGCTGAGGGAGGGTTAGTACAAGAGCTATGAGCTTCATGGATGAGGGGATAATAAACGAACCCCTCGTCATCGGTGAAATCGTCGAGCGCTCCCAGCGCAGGGTCGATATCTTCGTCGGATTCTGTATAATCTGGATCGGAGCCTTCGTCATGGTATACTTCACTGTGAAACCGGAGAATTAGTAAAGCTAGTACCGCAGAAATAGCACAAAGCCAGGAATACCGACTCGAACTCTTCAGCTCCGAACTCCTCGTTCATGAAATCGTCGTCCCCGAAATCGCTGTTCTCCATTGATTAAGACTCTTTGTGGAAGCCAACAGGTAGGTGGGGGAATAATTTAATCGGAGGGGCAGCAGCGAGCAGCTACTCAAGGACAAGCCAATCTAGAACCTGGAAGCACGCTAATTGATAGTCTAGACCTTTAAGCCTCAAGGTTGCTCCTGCCGCGAAATCTTGGCGTCACAAACAATGCCTTTTGTTCTTTTTCCATTTAATTTTCGGTAATCAGTCCCAACAACCACCGCAACAGCCCCACAGGGACAACTCTTGCAATCAACATCAATCGATCAAACAAATTACTGAGCAACAATCATGGCTTCCGACGAGATCGTGTGGCAAGTAATAAACCACCAATTCTGCTCTTTCAAGCTAAAGTACCTAGTCTCCCCGGGCAATTAAACAAATTTACCCCTCTGCTAATACACATCCCACCTCGTGATAGAACAACCAAAGCCCAAAACTTCTGCAGAAACGAATACAATGTTTGACCTCCCTCCCTCTCCTGTCCCCTCAGTTTCCCATTCCACCCCCAATGCCTGACCGACCTCACAAAAATACAGGTAACCGGCCTCTGCAACCGTCAATCCTGTCCACTAGCCAACTCCCGCTACGCCACAATCCGCTCAGACAATGGAATCCTATACCTCTATATGAAGACGATCGAGCGTGCGCACATGCCCAGCAAACTCTGGGAGCGAATCAAGCTCTCACAAAACTACGTGCAAGCCCTCGCACAAATCGATGACCGTCTAATCTACTGGCCCAAATTCCTCATACACAAGTGCAAGCAGCGCCTCACCAGGCTTACCCAGGTCGCCATCAAGAGCCGCAAAGTGGCCCGCGAGGATGAGCGCCTGGGCGAGAAACTGGTCGGTGTTAAGCCAAAAATCAGGAGGCGTGAGGCTACAAGGGAGAGAAAGGCATTGGCAGCAGCAAAGGTTGAGAGGGCGATTGAGAAGGAGCTTGTGGAGAGGTTGAGGAGTGGCGCGTATGGGGATAAGCCATTGAATGTTGAAGAGAGCATTTGGAAGAAGGTGCTGAAGGGCCTGGAGAAGGGTGGGGAGATGGAAAGGGATTTGGACCAGGATGAACTGGAGGATGAGGATGAATTGGAGGAAGAGTATGAAGATGAGGAATACGCTGGCGAAGTAGAATACGTATCCGGCGATGAAGACCTTGAAGAAGAGCAATTGGGGGACCTGGAAGACTGGCTACAGGATAGCGGCGCCAGTTCATTCGAAGAGGACGACGACGACGATAGCTCCGACGACGATGATGGCAGCACAGAGGAGGAAGAGGAGGGCACCAAGTCTACCAAGAAGGCACCAACCAAGAATGCCACTAAAAATAAAAAGCGTAAGAGAACTCAAGCTCCTCAGAAGCCGAGGAAACGTACTATCCCCCCTTCCTTTATCTGCTCGATCCCGATATACTAACAACTTCAAATAGGCGGGGCCCACGTCGAAGTCGAATACGAAGAAGAAACCGCCCTCCTCGCCCAAGAGCTGGCGTTTTAAAAGCGCCTCAACCACCCTACCCTTCGTTTCACATAATGACAAGTAGTTGATATCCATTATCAAACCACTCCCATTTTCTCACTTCCTCCCTTCCCCTCTATTGCCGCCAATTTGTACATAATATGAAGCCTCTAGTGCTGAGCTGTAATGTCTTTCAGAGAGCGCAAACAAAAGTTTATTCCATTTCTTCCCCTTCTACTTTTTTCCCAATGTCTCTGCTCCGTGCCGAGCCTTAAATGCCGGCCTCACACCCGGCCTAGGGCGCCCACACTGTGCCAGGGCTCCCCGACATTCAATGAGCGAAAGGACCAGTTTTCCCACAACTCGACACAAGTTTAGCGGCCACATTCTAGCCACTACTGTATAAATGACTGCCAAATGTGCAGGCCGTATGCTACCATCACAAGGTTTTGTAAGAAGCAGGACCAATGCTGTTTCTGTAATTCCTTGTCCATCCCAACAACCCGAAGAGCAAAAATACTCACTCCAGGCGATAAAAAATGCGTACAAGTGCCAAGCAGCCTGACATCTAATGTCTGCAGTAAGTGGGCCGAATGAGCAGATGAAGGTAAACCCTGCACTGAGGGAGCATTAAACAAATTCAAATTATTATAATAATATTATGGGATATCATACAACTATCAAGGTAAACGCGGCAAACTAATCTTCATAAAGAGCAGACCATAAGTTAAGAAGACTCATAACCCAACTCCAAAGTCAGCCGATCATCAACCCATCTCTAGCGTGAAAAGCCTTGATCTCTATCGATTATGTTATAATACTATTCAAGGTAGCATCCACCTCCTTATTGACGATAAAAAAAAGGACTAGCACAGCTAGACGCAGAAGTCATCTCAATTCTACAAGTAGTATGATATAACAAGTGCTAATCTCCCATTGTGAATAACCTTGTGGATTTCCAGATTTGCAATGGCCACCGAAAACCCTCTGCTGCTGCTATATGAGACCTATTTCGCCAATCTCCATGTCGAAAATGTGGAAAAGCTTGCAAGCTATAAATTTTAACTAACACACTACACATTTCTCAATTCGGCATACTGATTCCTACAGCAGCACTACTAGTAAGTCATTCATTCATTCCCTTAACGATCTCTGCATTTCCAATTGGGAAATATCATACCAAACTATCCTGCCAATTCTGAATTTTATATAATGATATTATGATAAGGGATTTATTAATCTGGTCCTTATCCAAGGATAACTTCCGACTATGATATAATGATATCAGACAGGGCTTCCACTGAATATATAAATAAGTCAACTGCCATATCTTTGAACATATCAACCTATCATATCACGGAGAAATCCTGGCCATCCTAATCCTTATCCCACTTCGCAATTACCTTCCCGGGCCTTCTACTACTCTAATATATTGCTAATTTTTGTATACTCAGCTCGTGCGTATCAACTTATTACTAAAGTATCCATTTATTCGCACAATATCCCCCCCCCCCCGACTAGGCCAACGCTACAGTTGTTCATTTTTCGACAGCATCAATCACGTTCTAAAGCCGTTCCCGATACTCTCATACTCCTCTAATGGGCGCACTTTACCAAAGATGCGTAGTGCTTGCTGCTAGTCTCACAGCTGCGATTGGCAGCAGGCGCCTCGTACTCGTTCCCGGCATGAAGAACCTGAACATTTGGATCCGAATTTAGTATTGGCGCTCAGATACGCACAGACAATTTGCCATACAAAGTTTTGATCCCTGTGTTCAGGTTCTACATGCCGGGAACATGTAACTCTGGTGGTCCATGCCTCAGAGCACATCGGCACGGGTGCTACATCCCGGTCGTATGTTCAGCGCTTTAGCAGATACGATGGGTGGGTGAGGTGGGTAAGGTAGATAAGCAGGCAGAGCAAAAAAATTCTACCGTACAGTGCTCACGAGTTAAGAAAACCCCACCCAATCCGAATGCAATTAGACTACAACAGTTACTACGAGTATGGTCCCCACCAATCGCCGGCCGCCAAATCCCGTGTTCCCCGGGGAGGCGGGGAGAAAAAGAAAAAGTGGAAAAAGGAAAGGTTATCATCACCACCAACCGATTTAGGTTTAGATTTAATCCAGCGTTTGGAAAATAAAGGAAGAAAAGGGTACAAAAGCAATCCATCCCGAGCGTCCATCAACCCAGGCTGAATAAAGTTGATAATATAGAGAGGTATAAATAGAAAGAAAGAAAGGAATGTAGTTAATATCTCACTCATCCTCCCCCTCCGCAGTATTATAAACACTCTCATCGAGCGTCTCCTCGGCCCATAGACCAGCAATATGCTTCTCTCCGAAACCAGGACGTCCACGACCTGGCCTTTCCGTCTCCTCGCTGCCAATATCGCTGACGACTTCTTCGTCTGCGCGTTCAGTTCCTTCTCCATCGTCATCGTCTGATGCGGTAGTTTCCAAATCCTCCGTGTCGATCTCTAGCCCATCAGCGGCACCATCCTCGTCGAAGCCAACCCGACGCCGGTCGACAACATCCTCGCCCCAATCCCCGACCGTGGTGAGTCCCTTAAGGCCACCTCGCCAGGGCCTGCACCTCTTGACCAGGTTCCCGCAGCGAAGACATGTCCATCCGTCACCCTCCTCCAACTCGATCTTCCCGGCGAGACATACATAGCAATAAATATGTCCGCAGCCCACCGCCTCATATGGGTTGACCACATCGGTGGCTTTCCCACCTGCGCCTGTAGATGTAGCGCCCATGGCTTCGGTCCCACCGTCTGTCTCCTTATGACATATGGCGCAGGTACGTTCCGGGAGAAAGCTTAACTCCCCGTAGCCTTCCCCGGCCGAAGTGGCGGTGGCGCCAGGGTTGCCACGGATCTTCCGGTTGAGGCGGGTCCACCAGCGGCGCCAGCGGCTGACTCGAATCAGCGGGAGGATGAAGAGGAGGAATTCTGTGAAGGCGTGCCAAACGAGCTGGCGGTTGAGGTATTCGAAGGAGACCTCGCGCGAGACGAGTCTGGTTGGGGAGACTAGACGCATGCGCAGCGCTCGGTCGAGGAGGGTACGGTAGTGGCCCGTTACTAGGAATGCAGTGAAGGAGAGGAGGGTTAGGCCTGAGTGGAGGGTTGAGAGGGATTCGACGAGGTTAGAGAGACGTTCCGTGAAGGGGGTCGACTGTGCGCACGTTTTCTGTTAGATTTTGGAGGCACCGGCTCTCCTCTCTCTTTATTGGTTTGAGGGGGGGAAACATACGTCCTCGGGATTCGATTTGGAAAGGAGAAATAGGTTCATTCTGGAGAACATGTATCTACCGCCGACGGTAACGAGGCCGTAGAGGGATTTTTGGAGTGCTGTTGGAGGCTGATCAATTGGGCCTTTCGATCGGGCATCGACGTATACTAAGTTTTGCAAGGCGGCGCCATATGTCGCGTTATGGTCCCAGATGGTAAGCTTGAACAACGCCGCGCGTAGCAAAAGTAAGAACTCTGGTTCGTAGGATTCTTTAAGAGACGGCTATCCCCACAAACCCAGTCATCAGCAAGAATTCCACCCAACAGCAAACGAGACATTTCGACCATAACAGTGACAAAAGCAAAAATGAACAATAGATAATAAAAAGAGAAAACAAACCCTAAAATACTTGAGCCCATTCCATAGCTGCCCCTTCATCAATTCCAACAACTCCTCGTCAAGCAATTCAGTGTCGAGCTGCCCGACCCTGAACGCCGGCCTCCCCTCTGCGCCATTACTCCCGCGGAAAAAGGTGGTAATCCGATTGTGTCCCGAAGCTTCCGCAGCCCTCTGTTCCTGCAGACGAGTGATCCGCTGCTGAGCATGCTGATGAGCTAGCTGCCAGTCCGTTGTCGGTGGACTAGCCGTGACTCCTGTGATTGCTGTTGCTGTTGTTACGGTTGTTGTAGCTGTTGTTGTCGCTGCGGGTGCAGTTGTGGTGATTGTGGCCATCGTGTATGATGGGGGTACATTGAGTGAAGGGGGTTCGGAAGTCTGGTTGAGTTGTCGCGACAATGTCCGGGAAAGGGGGGGTGTGAGGGCGCGATTGGACCGCGGCTGTCCTGCTCTGCTTTGCCAGGTTTGTGAGGACGCACACACAGACTGCCGAGGTGCTGAGGTGTGGTTGTGATGGGCGGATCGTTACTTGTGCCTGGTTGTGCCTGAGGAGGCGTAGCTTAGGTACTGGTTGTATTTTTCGAGTGAGGGTTCGTGACCACAGAATATGAGGATCAAACATAGGCTGTATCTTGCTTCAGGCTCTTCTAAGCCAGTGCTATCATACCTCACTTAGACTAGAATGCGGAAGCTTTTTATGATACTGGTGGCCTATGTTTCACGCATATCTCCCAAGCACTCGAGCATCGTACACAAGGCATCAAAGGTGCATTGATTAAGCCCATCTCGCACGTGTACTCGAGTATAGCACAGCACAGTCTGCTTTCTTAGTGCACGGGATGGGAAAAAGCAAGTGAGAGAGTTATGGCATACTCGTACTGTACTCGAGTACCTGTGGCCAATGCCCCCGCGGACGCTCAACTGGGCGGAAGTAGCCGTAGCCCACGCCTTCACCGTTGGGTACCGCACTCAAGTATGGTGCTATAGCTCGCCTTCCGAATACTTTAAAAATCCCCGAGTATCTCGCTCGCTTTGATTTCCTTCCGTTCGATACCGACATCCTTGTGTCCCAGCCAATCTACAGTATCCGACTATCCAATCGGACTGTTCTCATGTATGCCACTTTACTCGTACTGTAATGTCGTGGCGTTTGCAAAACGGACTGCTATTGCATACAGCCAAGAATAGGCTAGAGCCTCAAGACCTTGGTGGCATGCAATAGTAGCCGGTTTCACAAACGTCGCGACATTTCAAGTACTGGGTCACCGAAATTAAAACTTATCACTTGTTGCTGTGACTGACTGAAATTTCTGAACGATGTAGTGCGATTAGAAGCTTTTAGGTGGTATCAAGGAACCTAAGGACCAAGACCCACAATACAGATACCCCTATCTCCAACAGTGCTTCTAAACTCGAGCAACAAACCAACAAACGGCCCGAATATGGGACACTCCGTCTCTCCTAGCAGATTTCCCTCTTGTCACTCCCCCGAACCAGGTGTCCTTCGGTACGGGCCGATCATGCCCTTCGCCATATTAATAACCTTGTCTAACTTATGTTTTAACTCAGGGTTTGTAGGGCACGGGCTTGTTTGAAGCAGGGGCCCGTCAGGCGTGTTTCATGTTGGATACAGTCTGCATTGATGCAGCGGGGTATCAGTGTGGATAACCTCACCATTGGAGAGAAAAGATGGGAAGTGAAGGGAAAGGGAAAGGGAAAAAAAAAATCCCCCTAGGAAAACTTCTTCCCTAAAGAAGTGCTTTTCCATTTTATTCCATGATATTCCTTTGGTGAGGGACAGCTTACTTTCGCTTCCTAGATCTTAACCTACCCCTCTTCCTTCGTCATCGGCTTTCTTGTTCCTGTTACAGTATTGTTCTGCAGTTTTCTATCATTCACTGTCAGAGCCCCTCGCGCCGTTGGCCTGTATCGCCGTTGTCGCCCTCTTCGCCATACCAACTCCTACCCTTCTTCAGTTCTCTCTCTGCTCAACCCAACCAAACTATCTCATCTCAAATTGCGGTTGCCTAAGCACCACCGGGAATTCTACCTACCCCTTAAGTTATTTGGCCTCTCTTGCTCCTGTACGCGGAAGTCTAACGCTTCTCCTGCCGCCAGCTTCCGGGTGAGGAAGATACTCCTTGGAAAATGAGTGCCATGAGTGCGGCGAGTGGAAATGCCGTTCCCCTTACGCCTCAATTTCTCTTCGAGGCTTTACAAGCTGCGAGTTCACAGTCCCAAGAGCTGGTAAAGCATGCATCTGCCCAACTTAAGGATTGGGAGACACGGCCTGGCTATTGGAGTTTACTTCAGGTTAGAATTTCTGCCTTGTTTTTTCTTCTTCCTTCTTCTAGTAACGGCGTGTGAACCGCTTCTGGGAAATCTGATCTAACTTTTTTGCTTTAATATCTACAGGACGCTTTCTTCGACCGATCGTTACCAGTGGAGATTCGGTGGCTCGCCATCATTACGCTGAAACAGGGAGTGGACAAGTACTGGCGGAAAACTGCAACCAAGCAAGTTCACACACTCTCACCTTGCTAGCTTTATGGGGCTTGTTTCACTAACAACCTCCACAGTGCAATAAGCAAAGACGAAAAGGCCTATTTACGTTCTCGCCTGCTCTCTAGCTCAATTGACGAACCCCACCATCAACTGGCTCTTCAAAATGCCGTTATCGTTGCGAAAGTGGCTCGTTTAGAGTATCCGTTCGACTGGCCCGAAGTTTTCACTGAGCTCACCTCTATAATTAGGGATGCGTCGCAGTCTACGTCTGAGATCAGTGAGGGTGAGGCAGCTACACTGCGCTTGAAGAGATCTCTGTCTATGATGCTCCATGTAGTAAAGGAGCTAGCAACGGGACGGCTAGTCCGCACAAAGGCCAACCTACAGTCCGTAACCCCAGAAGTCTTCAAAGCGCTCGGGGGTGTCTACGTCCGCCATGTTGAAGTTTGGCATGCCCTCCTGGATCAACAACCAGCACCTACTAAGCTAGTTGATTCAATGACGGTCTCGTTACTGACTCTAAAGGTTCTCCGGAGACTGATTGTTGCCGGTTACGAGTTCCCTAACAGGGTAGCGGAGGTCCGGGAGCTTTGGTCTATCCTCTCTGGCCAGGTATGGGCTATATTCGAAGCTGAGAAACAGATATCGCCTAGCGAAGAGGCAGTGTCGACGCTTTTAAAAAAGCACGTGATTAACATAGGGAAATTATTCTTGGAGGTTGGGTCAAGCCATGCAGCGGCTTTTGCATTATTACCTGATACACTCCAGTTGCTTGGGAAATATTGGGAGGTCGTAGTTGATCATGGAAATTCGCAGATGCAACAGAGCAGTCAAGATGTTGGTAGAGAACCAAATGGGAAATCAGAGGCTGAGCAAAAAGCCGAGGGAGAACGCACAAAGTTTAGACAGAGAGTGGCGCTTCAAGGAATGCTTTTATTCAGAAATTGCCTCCGGATGATATTTAACCCGGTATCTACCTTTAAATGTACTCAAACCCCAGCCAGTAAGCTCACACAGACTGACCGGAGGACTCTTGCAGACAGGCACAAAGCTGAGAAAGATGAGACCAAAGAGGCGACTACCATCTTCAAAACTCAGTTGTTCACCCCGGAAACTGTCACGCACTGTATGGAGGTACTGGTGACAAAATACTTTGTGATACGACCCTCAGATCTAGCCGAATGGGAGGAAGACCCGGAGGGTTGGAGCGAGCAGTGGGAGAACGCCGTGGAGAGCTGGGAGTTTCTCATAAGACCATGCGCCGAGAAGCTGTTTATGGATCTGGTTCTCAACTTCAAGGAGACCCTTGGGGAACCGTTGATGAGGGTATTTAGCTCGGTCTCGTCCGATGAGAAGGGTGACGTTCTCATAAAGGATGCCATATATACAGCCGTAGGCCTTGCGGCGCCGGTGCTTCACACAGCTCTTAACTTTGATCAATTTATGCATAATACCCTCGTGAAGGAAATCCAGATCCAGCAGCCAGGATATAACATTCTACGCCGTCGGATCGCCATCCTGATTGGGCAGTGGGTTAGTGTTAAGATCTCTCCCAACTCCCGCCCCACCGTTTACCGGATTACACAGCATCTCCTTAATCGTGAAGATCCGCTGAATGACTTGGTGGTACGACTTTCGGCCGCTCGGAATCTCAAGCGGAGTGTAGACGAGTGGGAGTTCAGAGTCGAGTCGTTTCTCCCATATGTGGATGATTTGTTTGCGAAGCTCATGAGTTTGATAGATGAGGTAGAACAGACAGAAGTAAGAATGGGGCTTTTAGACGTCATTGGGGTCGTCGTAGAGAGACTGGAGCATAGAATAGCTCCCTATGCAGAGAGTATCATTACTATATTGCCACCACTGTGGGAGCAGACTGGGGATGAGCATCTGTTTAAACAGGCGATTCTAACCATTCTCACGAAGCTTGTCTCGGCGATGAAGGACAAGAGCATACAGTATCATCACATGGTGATCCCACTTATTCGGTTCTCGGTGGAGCCAGGCTCGGTGTGTACCGCAATAACCCCGTGCCCCTCACTGACCAATCCTGACTAATAATCTGGAATATACGGGCTGACGATCTCATAGGGTATGCAAGTATATCTCTTGGAAGATGCCCTTGACCTATGGGAGGCAACCATCAAAGCTACCCCTGCACCTGCGCCGCAAGGGCTGCTGGACCTCGTCACTTACCTTTTGCCGTGTGTAGAGATCGGAACCCTAACCCTCAGGAAAGCGCTTGACATAATTGAAAGCTATGTCATACTCGCGCCCCGGGAAATGATCGAAGTGCATCGTGCGGGGATGTTTGATGCTTTCGCCTCCTTGCAGGGCGCACTAAAGCCAGAAGCAAACGGCATTGTCACGAATGTTGTCGAGATTGTGATCAGAGCTGCTGAGGCATTGGGTGGAGAGCAAGCGCTGAGCGTGGTCGGCAATGAGCTGATTCGGAGTGGCTTCTTACCTACCCTCCTTGAAGGTATTGAGAAGAGCCATCAAGCACATCAAACCACTGGTCCAAACAAGCAGTACGCGCCATTGGAAACTATCGTAATGACGGACTACTTCTCAGTATTATCAAGGATGGTGTTGGCGAGCACCACGATGTTTGTAGAGAACGTGAGGGTTTGTGCGGAGAGGAAGGGTCGCACAATTGGGTCTGACATGGAGTGGGTTCTGGAGGAGTGGTTCAGGCATGTGCGTTTGTTGACCTCCGACACCAAAAATCTGCTTTTGGGATGCATGTTGGTGGCGACGAGTGTTGACGTGAAATGGTGGGTGATATAGTTCGGAAACATCGGACATCCGAAGCAGAGAAAACTTGGTTGCATTGCTTTGACAAAACTCCTCGAGACCAACCAGGGATGGATCCTGAAGAGGCTGCAGGATCTCATGACGGTTTGGACTGATGTGGTCACCGAGCTTCAAGAAAACCAGGGGGCCGAGTAAGTTGAACCGTGACTTGTGTGGTAGTGATCAAATGACCCTCGACTAAGAGTGAGTACTATAGTGCACTGATCTACTGGGAGACTGGACAAGAGAGCGCATCCGAAGACCCTGAAACTGCGGAGAGAACGCGCAGAAAGGAGGTTTGTTCTTCCACCTAATCTCTCGCAATGTTTGTTTGCACTCCACTAACATTCGGTTTCTTCTCTCATTCTTTTGCGGTAGCTTCTTTTGTCGGATCCGGCCCAGTCGATAGATATTGCAGCGCTGGTCAAGCACCACCTAACCAAAGCACAGAACGAGAATGGCGGACCTGAAGCTTTTAGGAATGACTGGGTGGTGAATGTGGACGAGCACGTACTCGCGGATTTCGGAAAATTGGGAATTTTCTAGCTCACCCATCCGTACATATACCATATACATAGTGTAATTACCATTCGGGATCTCTCTTGTGGTGTGCGGCCCGACACACAAGGGAGGATAGGGGAAGGTGATTGTCGTTGCTATTGCTCTTATTTCCTTTTCTCAACGAAAGAGCTAAGGATTTTCTGGGCTGTTTTCTCGCTTTGTTTGGTGGCTTAATGGGGAAACTTTTTTTCTTCCTTCCCTCATGTTATACTTTTGGGTTTTTGTTTTTGTTTTTTATTTCGACCCGTTCCCATATCTCTGTTGTTGAGGGGTAGTGCGTGTGCTCCGAAGGTGGCGGATTGGGAATGCAAGACGAGAGGGAGGGGGGAAGACTCCCGCCACTGCAGGTGGTTTTAGTTTTCTCTCGTTCTCTCATTCTCGCTTTATACCGGTGTTACGAGATGTGAGTATGGAGTGGAGGCATGGAGGTACTAGTAGCTAAAGGGATTGCATATGATATGGCATGATAACTGGTATCCTGGAAAAAAGTGCGGATAGGGTGGTAGCTGCGCAGGGGGTGATTGTTTTACCGTTGGTGATTGCAATGGGCCAATGGCCTACCGCACACGTATTATACTCTGGTGGCTCGCCATTTGTAGTCGATGCTTATGATACCACGAGCACGTTCTCACTCTTGTGCCGTACAGTGCTCTGCAGTAGCGACCGGGGGGTGTTTCGTTGTCCAAGGCAGTCCAACCTAGCAAGCTGCAATAAAGATAATAACCATAAATAAACCGTGGGGTGAATCCGGTTAAATGGCATAGAGGCGTTAGAAGTTTATTTCCCTGAAAAGTTGTGACTTCATACGGTACTCTGATAAGCCCGGACCTTTTACTATAGTACAAATATTGGAAAAAAGAGTCCATGTCATAAGTATGCTACAGGGCTTATCGTGCTATGATACCGGTAACCAATCTACGGATGAACGTTCACAGCACGGTGCCATGAAAATGGCCGAACCCTTCCTTCCTTCCATCATCACGATTCCAAATGTGCGCTCGTATGCGTGTCTTTGGGGCTCGGTAAACTTGGTTCCTGCAACTAATTGGCTATAATAATATTGTTATTATAAGCATGGTTTTTCTTTTGCCATCATCTGATATATCAATTTCGTAGGCTGGTTTAATAAAGGGAGTGGATGGGGTCTTCCAATTTCCCCTGATTACCAACTCTCTAGCTGTTGGGGGGGGAAACTATTTGAGGAGGAGGAGGAGGAGAACTTGCTAATATTCGTAGAGGTGATAGATACTTGGCAGAAAGCCCTTAATAAGATTTGGGTTCAAAGGGGATTTCCGGGAAGAAGTTTTGTGAATATCATAGTTGCAATTTTAAATGCTAAAGAATAGTTGCTGTATCATACCAAACTTTACTTGTAATGATATGATATAGATAGTTTCCTATCTTTTTGGCTGTGGTGGGTTACGGTAAATATCAATTCAACGAGCCTGCCCTTGCACCGACCAGCCAAAATATCGATTCCCCTAACTTCTGATAATATTGATGGCCTAATAATAACTATCATATCATACTCCCAGTTCTGAATCGGCAAGCAGCTTGCTTACCCGAAGAACCGCATGCGGCACTTGACGCCACCAATCCATCCATCTATAATACTCGAGTATTATCCAATCCCATGCGCCAGGACCCCCCCCCAACCCGCAACCCGCAACCTGCCAACCTGCTGCAACCTGCAACCAAGTCCAGCCGTCCGAAAACACAACAAAAAAAAAAGAAAGACGCAGGAACAAAATCTGGTTCGTTGCGATGCCTTAAGTCTTTTTCAATTACGATACGATTCGACCATCCATCTCTCAGCCCCAGGCCCCCCCCCCCCCCGGTTGACAAGGTTTTAACCTCTGCTGATTGCACAATGCAATTCCTCTAAGCGAAGGTTTGAGTGAGGAGCCGAATAGAAGTATCCATACCGGTGTCCTTAAGTTCCATGCATCACAAACTTGAACCTTGTTCGGCACAGTAATAATACAAATACAATACAATCCCTCCCCACCAATCCTTTGATATAATAAGATATAGTTTTAGTCCCGGTTTTTCGGTGTGGGATACAGGCAGACCTCTTCCTCTTCCTCCTCCTCCTCCTCCCTCCCCAATTGCGAGAATAAAAAACACCATTAGAAGAAGAAGGAGGAGATGGCGTAACCCTGCCTTGTTTTGGGGGTTGGGGGGCCTATCTGTGAAGGAGGAAGGAAGGAAGGAAGGAAGGAGGCTCAACATGGGTATGAGCGAATCCGGAGGGCCTTATTTTATTTTTTTCCCTCCAATAACGCACCCTGGTGGAGCATAATAGTAAACATATTTCCGCTTGCGTATGGCTTGTCTGGAGTTAACTACCACCCACCTCCCCCCCCCCTATTCTCAACCCGAACCTACCACCATTCTTCCTCCCCTGCTCTACTTTGTACTGTTATCATCCTCGGATGAGGTGGTATTTTTTCCCTCCTCCTCCTCAATAACTCTTACCTTCACCCTTCGTTCACATTCATTCACACTCATTAGCACACATTCGTTCACTCATTCGTTTATTGTGCCACTTTTTGAATCACTTCCCCTTCTCCGGATTGACAAAACAAAGGAAAAAGCAAAAAGAAAGCAAATGTCAACAGCGGATGCCCCAACCCTACAAAATCGTCGCCTGAGGCTTCGCAATGCCCGGACAAACCCTAGCACGCTACCACTGAGCTCGAGCTGCTGCATGCATAAGGGGGTGGTGACAAGTCCTATCAGAAAGTCCTCGTTTCCGGAGGATAATGGGTGGGAAACGGAGGATCAGGGAGGGGACGGGGAGGAGGAGGAAGGTGGCAGTAGTAACGACAACAGCGATGAGGCGGATAGGAAGCGTAGGAATAGGGTTTCTTCTTCTTCGTTGTTGAGTGATGGGTCGACGTTGATTGGCGGGGAAATGGACGATGGTGCTGATCATGGGGGAGATGAGGATGAGGTGGAGGATACAACGGGGGACAGCGGAAGAAGGGGTAGTAATGGAAGACCCCCCTCATCGCTACCCCCGCCAGTGGGCCCCATCCGCGCAATGACCAGCCCGATCCCAGTGCGCCCCATGTCCATGATTTCGACCCCGAGTCCATTGAACTACGCTTCCCCCACCGCCTACCATCGCCGGAACCGCTCGAACGGTGGGGTTGGCAGTGGAGACTCGCCGGGGAGTTCGGCCCGTTACATCGACTACCTCGAGCGCCAGATAACCGATACAGTCTCGCAGCTGCAGAGCTACACATCCCCGAGCGAGGGCACCAGCCACGCCGTCAAGATGCGCAAGCTGGCGGCCGAGACCCGCCTGCTCCGTGGTGAGCTAACGGACTGGGAGAACAAGTTTTCCGCGCGTGTGAAGGAGGAGGTCAACGCTCGCGCTGCTATTGACAAATCCTTGCGCACAAGGATCAAGAGCCTGGAGATTAAGCTCGAGGAGGCAGAGTATAGGTATAGGACTGCCGAAGTGGACCTAGAGGAGGCCAGGGCTATGATTTCGGATTTGAAGGGGGTGGAGGAGGAGAATCGCGCCTTGGAGTTTAGGATTGAAGCTCTCAGTGAGCTTTTGGCGGACTCGACGAGGCTGGCGCAAAGCGTTGGTGTTGGTGGGAGTGGCTGTTCGTCCGTGGCTTCGAGTAGGCCCGGTTCCGTTGTGTTCCCAAAGAGGAGTAGTAGTCTTGTGTCGTCGTCTGCGCCGTCACCGGCGACTTCGCCAAGGGCGCAGTTGAGATGTGCTGCTGCTATTACCACTACTAGTGGGAAGAATACACCTGTAGAAAGTCGTAGTCGGAGGGTAAGTCGTGAGGGGAGTACCTGCGCTCTGGAGGACTACGGAATCACCGATCCGATCGAAGCCGTGCTCTGCAGCATATCCCAGCTGGCCGCAACGGAGGAGGAAGGAGTAGAGGGAGAACTCGGGTGCTCAGAGGAATACGAAACGGAATTAAATCCTAGCACAGCACTGATCCGAACATCTCCTCATCCTCCACCCGCGATTCTGCGAAACCGCAGAATGCGCCGCTTCCCCTCCGGTTCCTCCGCTCCAAAAACTTTAATCCTCCCATCCGCCGCTGCTGTAACCGCAACCACCACCATATCTCCAACCCTCCCAGCCATCTCAGACCCTACATCCGTAATCTTCGCTCCTTTCTCCCGCCCACCTTCTTCCTCCTCCTCTTCCTCTTCCTGCTGTGCACCCCCTCAACAAGTACTGAAGGCCGCGACCCCGCAAACCTCCCTCTTCGCAGAGCTAGCCCGAGCCCAAGACTCCAGTGAAGACTCGGAGGAGGAGGAGGACACAGAAAGAGACCTCGATGAGGACGACGACGTCGCCGCCGCCGCCTCCATCTCCGAAGGACTAACCAACCCAACCCCCCTCGTCGTCAAAACCATTAGTAAAGTCGGCGAATCCTTCATCTCGCCGCAAGGCACATTCTTCCGTGCGAAGCGCAAAGCAATGGACATTCTCGGCGGGGTAGTCGGCAATCGGGTTTCCCGGCCTTACCACCACCACCACCCCCACCTATTACCATCACCAAAACCACCCTCCTCCTTGTCTCTATCGTCAAGGCGCCCGGCAAGAAGAGTGCTTAGCGAAAAGAATGGGAAAAAAACCCTGCCAACAACTGCCACCACTTGTGCATATTGCCACTGCCACCAGCAGCCCCCATCCTCCACCGCAATCGCCGCGTCAAAGACCGTAGCGCAGGCGAGAGCAAGGTCTGGCTCCGCACCGCTAGTCCTCCCCCAACCCGTCGAGGAAGCTGTTGAGCATGTGTGGCTGTGGGTCCGCTTCGTGGTGGCACTGGTCGTTGCGCTGGGCGTCGCAGTGCGCGAGGGACCCGGCGTGATTGTCGCGGTGGATGGAGTTGGGAGTATTGGCGGTAGTGCTACCGGTAGTGCCGGAGATGCGGGGGGATTCGATGGCGTGGGGGAGGAGGAGAGATGTTTTGCTATTAGGAAGCTGCAGCAGGGTGCTACCGCAAGTGGCCGGGGAGTGGTGGAGAGCAAGGGGAGGAGGGGGAGGAGGGGGCTTGGGTGGGGGGAGGAAAGGGTTAGGGTTTGGGAGAGGCCGGGGGATAGGTAGCTTACAGCTTGCGAGGCTGTCTTGAGTCTTTTATCAATTTTTTATTTTTTGATCCCTGGTTTTATTTCGTGACGTTTTTCTCGATTCCTTTTCCACTTTTTTTCCATCTTTTCTTGTATAGTGTTTTTCTGGCTTGATTAATTGATTGATGACGGACGGACGGGAGGGAGGGGAATTCTAAATGAATAAAAAGAAAAGAGAAAAGGAAAGGAAAAAAAGTCCTGGGCTCATCTCACTTATCCATCACACATACATACACAAGAACATGTCACAATAATCGGTAATGTCTTATGAATATATTAATTTAGTATATACGTTCCCTCTACAACCAGCTCCATCTCCCTACTGGCCCGGCAAACAGTAATGATCACACCCAACCGCAGCACACTCCCCCCCCGCACTACCTCCGAAAAACCACTCCCTTAAACACTCATCGTGTCCACCATGCCCACAACCTTGACACATACTCCACCTCCCAACCTTACCCCAACAAATCACACATCCATCCACGGGCCCACACTTCCCGCATCCCGCACCCCCACCCCCGGCCCGAACTTTCGAAGTGGTAGCGCTGGCGGTGGCGGCAGTAGCCGTAATGGGGCGGGTACACCTGCCGCAGGCAAAGTCCAAATGAGTATTTGTCTGGCCGAGAGCGGTGAATTCGGGGAGGGTTTGGGCGCACTTGATCACGCTGGCAGCGACAGAGTGGAGGTTGAAGCGGCGGAGGAGGTCTAGATACGAGGATATTGATTCCAGGAGAGGGAGGGGGTGTGTGTCTGAGGCTGGGGTGCTGAAGAGGGTTTTCACCAGGGGGGAAGAAGAGAGTGTTTGAGAGGAAGATAGGAGGAGGAATATCGTTGTGTGCATTTGCACGTCTGTTGTCGAGGCGTAGTATTCCAGGAGGGTTTGTAGGAGGCGGAGGGGATGGAGGGGGAATGTTTCGTCTTCTTTCTCTTGGGTGGCTTGGTTGACTATATGTTTTGTGGAGGGGGGGAGGCGTAGTGATGGTGGGGCAACGGCGGGCTGTTGGGGTAGCGGTGGCGCTAGCAAAGGGGGCTCTTCCACGATCGCTTCCATCCATGTGCCGGTTTTCGGGGATGTGCTCTCGTCGTCATCCTCGCTGAAGCGGTTATGGAAGTCACCATACGGGGACGAGGAAGCGGTTGTGGCATTGCTGACCTGCGAGTAGAGTCTTTCCCGCCGCTTCTCCGTGTCACCGGAGACGGAGGAGGAGTACAGCCTGCTTTGTAGCATGTGCGATACTGGGGAGCCCGCTGGCTGATACATCGGGATCGGGGGTATGGGTGGGATGGGTGCTGCGGGGGAGTAGTCAGCACTCCCCGAGAAAGGGGCTAGTGAATCTATTGACTCGCTCTCCCCTGTTGCAATAATAGCGGAAGCCGTATTATTAATATTAATATTAGTAGTTGTGGCATTGGCCATCTGGCTGTGTGAGTCTGTCAAAATATGGTTGACCTCTTCCATCCCGGCATTCGTCATGATATCTAACGGGGATCGGCGGTTTGCACCCTCCGTCCCTTCGCCATTCACATGCTCCCCGGCATATTCTTCCCCGTCTGTGGAAGTGGTACTAGAACCAAGACTTGTTCCAAAAGCCGGGGGCGGCAGCAGCAACGCTCCATCTGCAGCACCACTAGGTCTTTCTAGCGTGGGTGTTGCAATGCCCCTATCAGAGCCAACATGTGTAGGTCCCACGAGCGGTGTCGCTCCCCCGGAATTACTCTGCTCAGCAACAGCTAGTCCTTGCTTCTTCACCATTAAACTACTCGCTACCCCCGTTGCTGATGACAGGCTAGTAGCCTTCGCCTCACGTTGGCGCTCAATCGCCTTCTCCTCACGCACGAGTGCGAGTTGAAGTACTCTCCACGTCTGCGAGGCTCTGTACTTCTGCATCATCCAGGCGGCCCGAGCGTTCGCCTCGCAGGCCTCTCCGAGTGAGATCTTTGGTCCACCCATTACACCTTCCAGGTCAAAGACGTAGCTCCGCGCCAAGTATGAAAAGGACACCTTGTCGAAGAGGCTGCCCATGTGCACGCTTGCAGATGCCTGCGACGGCACAAATACCCTGTCGAGGGTTTCTAGGCCTCCCAATGTTGGCTTTGAGCTCCTGAAGGAGCTGCTTCTCCCGTGCCTTCGCCGGTCATGACCTGCCAGATCGTCCTCCGAGTCACAGCCCCGGGATGCGCTCCTCCGGGGTTTGCGCTGTTCAACCATGAATGTAAAGCTCCCTGTGGGGCTCCATGAGAACGCTCCATAAGTAAGGGAATTGATAGGTCGGCTCGCAAAGCTAACATCATTTTGTACAAACATATTGTCTTTGGAGCAAGACCACAGGATGTCCTCATCTTTCCAGAGAATACCCGTAACGGAATTCTCGTGCTCGTCCATTATTCTCGTGGGGATATAAGGACGTCTCAGATCCCATACATGAACTCTGTGGTCATTACTTATCGCACAGGTGGCCAACTCCGTAGTCCCTTGTTTCAACGGCCGCCAGGCTATCCGACTAACGGATGTCATGGTGGAAATCGTATGTTTCGCCTTTTGCCTAGGATCAGCATAAAAGTCCCATACCTTCACAGTTCTATCCCTGCCACCACTAGCACAGTGCCTTCCATCTGGATGCCAATCCACCGTGAATGCGGGTCCATTATGAGCACTAAGACTTCTCTCGTAGATACTATCCTTTCGATAGTCCCACCTCTAACCAGACCCAATCAGCACCCTCCTTCCACCAATTATGACCGATAGAAGGGAAATACCTGAATAGTCCCATTATCAAACGCCGCGGCAAACTCTACCGCATTCCCAGCATTAAACTGCACATCCCTCACCGCATCCGCCCTCCCCACAAACGTCAGCCGACTCTTCTTCTCTCTCAAATCCCAAAGCTTGACAGTCCCATCCTGACTAGCGCTCAACAGCAACCTCCCATCCGCAGGATTGAACGCAACCTTGTGCACCTGCCTCCCATGCTCTCTCAATTGGCGGTCCAGCATCCCATCCTTAGTATCGTAGACGCAGATAGTCCCGTTCGTCCCCGCCGTCGCAACAGTGTTCTTCTGATGGAGCGTTCCCCATTTCACGTCGTACTGCGGGTGCTTCTTGTGCTCCGTGGGAACGCGCAAGATGGAAGCTTCAGCTATCTCATCATATCCCACACGCAGGATCCTGAGGATGCCACGACCGGCGATGACGACCTGGTCACCCTCTTCGTTCGCGGAGAGCGCAAGGATGGGACTATTGAGGTCATATCGGGCTGTTCGGGGTTTCAATAGGTTTCGACTTTTTTTTCAACAAAATAAAAATTATTGTAATCACTTCAAATTAGCCCCAATACTTTCTTTTCTTTTCCCTCCCTAGTCTCTCTTATATATTTTTATACATCTTTTCTTAGAAGAAGGAAAAAGAAAAAGAAAGGAAAAGAAAAAGAGGGAGGTACATACGGAGCACTGGTCGGTAAATTCCCATGAAGCCCACCCCCAGGCCCAGACGAGCTCGGGGGTCTACTCGTCCCGATAAACGGTTGAGCCAATCTTGCGAAGACAGCTTTAGAAGTTCTACCATGTGGCACGGCTGGCGCTGGCGCGGGTGCCGGCGGCAGAGGCAGTGGAGGTGCTAGCGGTGGCAGTGGTGGAGGGGCGGGAGGCTGAACCGAGGGATGGAGATTTGATGAGTGGGGGTGGTGGTGGTGCGTTAGACCCTGCGAGTGGTGGTGATGATTAAAGGGATCCGCCATCTTCTCAGCCGAAAGTGAGACGATCCGAACCGGTTTGTCGGATAGAGTCCATACGATGGGGTGGATTGTGGACGGGACGAGGGAGGGAGGGGGGGTTGTTGTTGCGCGAGTAACTTAAGTGTCAGCTGTGAAGGAGGCTTTTACAGAGAATGTGTGAAAAGTAGGTTTTATTAAAGTGGATCAGCGGAGTGCGGGGAGATAGCTTGAGCGATGCCGCGCGCCCACAGGAGAGAGTGGTAACAAGGTTTGTGTTTGATAGAAGAAACTCAGGATTGGCTCTTGTGATGATGGTATCGTTTGTTGATAAGGGGAGGGGGGTGTTGTATGTAATGATGAAAAGCCTGGACGACGACGACTCTTTTTCCTTTTCTTTTTTTTCCTTTTCTTTTTTTTCCTTTACCTCCCATCCCAGCCAAAAACGGACAATATAGCAGAAAGAGAGCAGCAAAGTCCGGCACGATACACACCACCAGAACCAGACTAGTCTACCATAGCATTAAGTTATAACACAACTGACGGTAATCCCAACCTCAACTCTCAAAGCCATACATACAGTATGCTCAGTACAATTCGGTCCTATAATCAACAATTCATTTCTTTCTCTCTCTTCCCTACACGCAAGGTACCGGTAGGTTGAACCTAACTTATGGCCGGCAACACCACTACAATATGATACAACCACCCCTCCACAACTTCTCACTCGAATACCCGTGGTCTACTTAGTCACCCACCCACCCACACCGCAGGCAGCAGAAATCCCTACATCCATACCACCCCTTCTCCAAGGACTCTAGATTAAGAAAAAACTCCCCGAACCTGACAGCAGCTCCCATCTTCATTCACCCCCGATCACTCGAACAACCACACCACCCGCGAACGCTCCATCCATCCCTTCCACTTCTTCATCAACCAAGCCCAAGTCCCAAATCTTCCCATGTGCATCATCACCACCACCACTCACCAAGCGACAGCCACCATTTCACTCCTCATCTCCCACCATTCTATTTCAATTGGTAAGCGGGAAAAAGAAAAAAAGGGGGGGGGGGAGAATAAAAGTTTTCATGTACCTCACCGGCAAAGTATACCAAGGGAAAAAAAAAAAAAAGACTTCACCATGCATAACGGATGATACAGCCATGGTTACAAAAAAAAAAAAAAGTGATCTGCAACATGGAACGCACTCCAAACCCTTATCGGGGGGCGGGAATTGACATCATTGCGCCATGAGTGCAAAGAGCGCAGAGCGGACGACGTGTTCGTGTTTTATAAATGGAAAAGAGTGTGCGGTTGTTACAGTATGAGACTGTTCAGTACTTCGGTCAAACTTCTCACTACAGAAGAGTCTGGAGCTCATCCCTCCACTCAAACCTCAAACCGGATGAATTGACCGAGCAGAAACCATACTGACACTTGCCACTATATCTTGCCAAACCATCCCACGCCGGCACCCCTACAGGAGGACCTTCCTTGAGTGAGACAATGTTACAGCAACAGTATCTATAACAGTAATTACCGCCCGCACAGGTATAGTACCTGCACTGCGACAGTAAAAAAAGTATGAAAAGCCAATTAACTACCGTGTTTCTACTTATGGTGCGGAGTATTGTGCGGTGGGTATGGTAGGACACCCCGGATTGCTTGTTACGTTTTTCGCCCTGGGATTAATACAAGAATTTAAGTACAAATGAGAGGGGAGCATTGGCCGTTCCTATAATATCAAGCCTACTCTATAAGCACGGATAAACTCTGGCACGGCCTGGGCCGGATAGAAATATCATATATACAGTACTTGAGTGACTTGTGATATTAGCTCAACCTCCGTCTGAATCCCAATGCTTCGAGAATAAATGTAATGGGAGGGGAGTGGAGGAAAACAAAAAAAAACACAGATCTTCGCCCAGGGCAGTTTGAAATACCTAAACTTGAATCGAAATAGGTTACCGATAGTCTGGTTCTGGATCCAGACTTTTGTGACCTCATAAGTGCCACAAACTATCCGGTCAAGCCCCACACAAACTTCCGTCTGTTATAGGGTCTAGGGTCCGTGACTTGCCCGCATGCTTCTGCATTTGTCCAGCAATAGCATCTTTTCCAGAATGAAGAATGAAAGAATGAAAGAAGAACCACATTGCGAGCGACCCATGAAGGACATAAAGGAGTGTTACAAATACACACTATAAAAAACTGTTAAATAAAAAAGAGTTTCGCCTTCAGTCATAAGGAAATCGAGACCAAATAACGATAATACAGCCCTGGTAGTAAACTTCCCAATGATCGTAATAAAACCTGCCCTTGCGCCCATAGAGAGAAAAAGAAAAACACCATTACCCGAAGGATTAGACAAGCGAACGAAGACACTGTGCCTTGAATACTAGGAATAAGACCAGAATGAAATATGGCGTGGTAGTAATGTCATATGAGAATGTGATTGATGCTAAGAAGGGTAGTCCCACAACCATGTGGAAAGATCACAGACAACCGCAGGGATATCGGGAAGTCGAGTTGGCAAGGGAGGGGGAAGGGAGAAAGATGCCGCATCTAAAACGCAGCGGGCTAAAATGTTGGCGCCCTGACCAAACCCAAACAGTGCCTCTCAAAGAGCTCATTGATAAAGTGGGGATGGCGTATTCCTGGTGGCCTTGCATCCTTGAAGGCCTTTATAGCTTGCTCCACGCTAAACCCTAGGCGTTGAATCAGGTAGCAGCAAACAAAAAATCCCGTCCTATTGAATCCGTAATGGCAATGACAAGCGATAGTGATATTATCATCGTAGCCCCGTTCTTCCCTAATCGAGTCCACGAGCTTAATAAAGCTAGCCACCTCATCCTGAGTTGGGGGGATTTTGGAAACTGTTGGGACTGTGGACAGCTTTTAGTACCCAAGCTAACTTAGCTAGGCTTTGCGTATAGAGGAGGACTCACATTTATGATACCTAATATCGCCCCCGAATGCCTCTGGATCATATGGTGGTTGCTCATGAGAGATATCAATCACGTCCCTTACGTCTGGCCATTTTCCGCCGAACTCAACAGGGTTGTGTCCGTTCGGGTCATTCTGCCTCAATGTCTTCATAGCTCTAAAAGGAGATTTAACATACGACCCCCCTGAGCCATTAATGTAGCCACCTATCCTTGGACTGACACTCTGGATCTGGGTCCACTTCTCAAGATTCTTCAGGAGCCACTTGTCTTCTTTGAGATATAGCAATTGCCAACCTAGCGACAAGACTTCGGCAACACATCCGGACAAGAACTCGCCAATAAGGCCGCTAACAACTTGCGGGGTCTCGTACATCACACCATGCCCCGCATCAGGGATAATGCATTTCTTCACAACAGACCTAGTCCTCGCAGGAGATGGCGAAAGAGATGGCGACGGCGTACTATCTGCAGAGCCACCCACGCTAGCGGCAGTGGATACAGATCCGCTCCTCTTTGCAGGATCAAACCACGAATGAATCAAGTCAACCTCCTTTGTAGTGCAAACTTTGTCCTCCGCAGCCGCTAGAAGGTAGGTTGGGCATTTGACCGAGGTCCACTCCTCCTCTGTTGGTAGGCGAATACCACTAGCCATTCGTCTCCACACAGGTGTTCGTGACTCTTTGTTGAAACGCAGTTGTAGTTTTCTAGCCTTTTCTGTAGCATTTGACCCAACAAACCGAGTGACTGAGTTCGACGTTATTCCACCCCGACGATCGTAGATCCGGAACAGATTGAACGCGAATTCCGGAAGTGCCAATGCTGTCTTTATTGTCTTTAGTTCCTTCTCAGAGGCGGTGGCTTTGGGACAAATTGCTATAAGTCCTGCACATTTATCCACCAACAGGCCCCCTTTAGCTATAAGAGTTACCGCGAGTGCACACCCCATCGAATGCCCTATAAGGACCACCTGTTGGCCATCTTCAAGTTTCTGGTTAACTACTTCCGCAATGATTTCTACCAACCGGGGAGTAGTGTATGCATCCCAATCCTTAGGCGAGAATTCCGAAGTGGGTCCGCAGCCTGGCAGGTCAATCGCGAGCGTATGAGATATGTGAACCTAAAATTAGAGAAGCTTCTATTAGCACTCACGTCTAATCTTTTATTTTATTTTTTAGTTGAAAAAGCCAAGACTTACGAAGAACTCGAGTAAATATTGAAATTGGGACATTTGACCCCCAAGCCCTAGACAATTGGAATCAACCCCTGTGTTAGAGGGACAGCAAGCACAATGACCACATACCATGCAGAAAGACCAGCAGAGGGAGCTTGGGGGGAAGGACAGAAGCTTTAGGATGTGGCCGATAGAAAACACGAACTGCAGGATATGTGTAGTGCTTTGTGGTAACAGATATGTTTTCCGAATGCTTGCGTAGAAGAGAGGAATCTGTACCAATAAGGTTTCCGATAATCATTAGTCGCAGGTCATGGTTGAAGGGGTGTGAGCGAGTGACAATACGGAGCACATGAAACTTCAGGGACTCCCGCTACGTATGACGGGGTAGATGAGAATTTTAAAAAAATGTAGCGGAAAGTGAGGAAGGAAGGGGGAGGAGAATGGGAAAAAAAATTCATAAGGAAAAAGCAAGCAAAGCGAAGCGAAGCAGAGTGACGGTGTGAACTGATAAGGCGCGGCACATACTTTATGTGATGCCACATCCGCCCACGTCGCACTGCCGAAATAGAAGGGGAAAGAAAAAGAGATAGAGAGAGCAACCAAGCCGAGGAATTCATGTTACACACCTGAAACTGATGAATTCGCATTCGAGAGGCTCTCATAGCTGCTATGCACACTATGCCCATCATCTGGAGCTCCCTTTAAGCTTCTCATCTCCTCCTCCCCCTGGTTCTTCTTCCTTTTTAAAGACCGTAGGCCGACATATACCAGGGGAATACCACAGAGTACAGCACCGACCATTTTCGGCTGTTTGATATTGTCGATCAGAATCGACCACAAGGCAGCTGGAGTATACCGAGTCGTAGTGACACTGGAGAAAAGGGACGACAACAATGAGCTCTGTTCCGTGATGGAGCGAGCGAAGGACTTGTCGGCCATTTATTTATTTAAGAGGCCAAGGGCCCAGCGTAACGTTCTAAGTTCTGATCCGAGCACGCAGATAAAAGCAGGGATAGGATTGGATCGAATTGGAGAAAGGGAGGAAAATAGAAGGGAGAAGGGAGGGAGGGAGGGGAGGAAGGAGGGGGGGGGGGTGGTCGAAGGTGGTTGATCCAGATGGAATGAACACCGTTGGTCGTTGCCTCGTCGTGGGCCTCGAGGCGAGAGCAGCAATCAGCGAAAAGATGGGGGGATGGATTTATGGGTGTATGGGTGAATGCATGCGACGCAGGCAAAGGAGAAAGATAGCTGAATGGGACGGCGAAGAGCGATTATGATGGGAATACTTATTTTTATTTTTCTTCTTCCCATATCCTCATTTTTTGGGCCCGCTATCTACCTGCGGAAATGATGGAATGATCGGCCTGAAGCAACGAGAGATCGGGAGTAAGAAAAGCAACAATCGAGAGGGAGGGAGAGGGAGAGAAGGGATGGATGAATGTGCATATGGGTATGGATAGAGAGCATTGACTGTCTGGTCGTAAGAAATGGGTCGGGCGGGCGGGCGGAAGATGTTTTGAGAAACCAGCAGACGACTGTATTTGACGAACGGGTTTGAGGGAAAGAAGGATGGGTGGTTTGGTGCGATCGAACGTCGTCTATGGAAGGAACGGTGAACGAATTCGTGAGAGGATTCCTGAATCAACTTTAGAAAAAGTCAGCAACAAACTTTATTGCATCAGATTGTGTTCGCTTTTGTCCCCTCCTCCGATATCCCCTCTCTCTTCTCCCTATCCCATGGGCCCTTGCTCCGCTCCCCCCCTCCATATAATTCTATGATTACAGTGGTTGTCTATCCATCTCACTCTTTCCTTCTCGCCCGATATCCCCCTCCCAGCCTTCCCCTCCGTCAGTTTCGCACCGAGTACAGGCAATATGGTAATATCTACCATATTTCCCACCTTGGCATTGGCCGTGCGGATACCTTTTTTTTATACCCTATCTTCTTTTATTCCTATTTGTACTGTGCGCAGAGAGTGCAGTTTATCATAAGAGAGAGAGAGAGTGTGTGTGTGAAGGACCCGGAGCCAGTCGCGCCCTCGTCACGTTTTTTGGTGGTTGGCAGTTGGCGTTTGCCAACCACTGACAAATTAAGTTTAGCGGAAGTCCTTGGTTGTGGAACCGAGAATGGCGCAACACCCGGAAAGGATATGACGGGTGGATTTTTCAGATCTTGAATACTTTGGATATCGCTTATTTTCATTTTTCATTCTCCTTCTTCGAGGGGAGGGTGGAGGGGATGGAGGGCAGAGGCGCTGGATGCTGTTGAATGGTGGACGAGGACTGCTGAGGGATGATCGAAAAGGAGATCTCTGGATGTTTCCCAGAATAACCCCGGTAAATGATATCTTACACTGCCCTGCCAAGAAACAAAGATTCCCAAACAATTCTCACGATGGCTGCGCGCCATTCAATCATACGAATTGAATGTCGTAGAATGAGGAGAGCCGCACTCACTCTATACCTAGATTTATTACCGAGCACAGGAAGAGTTGCTGAAACCGCTCACGGCCGTCGGCAGACGCCCTGGCGTCGGGCGGTGCGTTTGAATACCAACGCGGGTAAACGGTTGCATTGCCGAGAAACATGCGCCCTGAAGCGCATTCGGACGAGCACGCACACAGAACGCATAATCAATCACTAAACCATCCTAACCAGCAAGCTCCTCGCTCTCTCGCTCTCTCTAACTCACTCTACCACACGTTCACACATGCTCAAGCCAGAACACAGAGACAAACAAAATTAAGGGATTAGACAGGTGTTAGGGATGGGTTAGGAAACCCCATAGAACAAAAAAAATTTAAAAAATTCTGACAGGCACACCCAGTTCGTACAAGAAGTCACCCTTCGACATTGGGCTGGAGGAAGGGGAGGAGGAGGCGGCGGCGGCGGAGGATATTTCTTATTTTATTTTTACCTGAAGGCATGGGTTAACCCCACCTCCAATCTGATTCCAAAATCCTATAGCCCCCCCCCCCCCGGGGGCGCAGGGTGGGGATGGGGGGCGCCCCCCCCGGCCCCGACCGTGGCCCCGCCATTGATTCTTAGTTTGATCATTGCTCGCCGCCCCCGCTGCCTCTACCTTTCTCCTTACCCTACCTCCGCCTCCCCCAAGCATCATGGCCCTCCCGTTCGTAGGGAAAGTAGTGGAGGCGTTTGCGGGTTATTGGAGATAGCTCGAAGGAGGGGGAAGAGCAGCGGCTTTTCCTCTTTCCTCTCTTTTTTTTTTACCCCCTTCTAGCTGGCGAGGTGGGGTAAATCTGTACTTGTACATACCAAGATGTGGGGTAACCTGATAACTGACTGAGGAACACGCATGACGGAGATCGCTTTCATGTCGGAGAGAGTGCAAAAAAAATAAAGTGAGAATTAGAGATTAACATAACCTAGGTACTTAATGACAGCATACCCTCTTTCACATCCCCCGTGTCATAACCCATTGCCCCCCCCCTCTTCTACCCCCTCCCCCTCCTTTTCCTGTCCTGCCTCGTATTGTTGTTGTTTCCGCTGCCGCTCCGCCCTGCTGCTGCTAATATTCCTTTGCGGTTGCTGATTCCTGTATCTTTGACCTGCGTTCCCGCTGCCTCCGTTTCTCTCCTACTGTTACTGTTATTCCGATTTCTGTCGTATACACCGCACTACCGTGGTTATACACTTTGCTTTTTCCTCAATCACTTCTCCACTATTCTTCCACCGACAGAAAGAAAAAACCCCTAACCCTCATCCAACCTCAATCTTCTTTTGTGTTTCCTCTAATCAAATATACTTACCCCTCTCCCCGGCACTCTCCCGGTTGTGTGTTCCTGTTATCCCCTCACGCGCTACCTCTTATATCTCCCCCGCCCCCTCCGCATCCTCCTCCAATTGTGCTCTGAGGAATTTTCCGAGACACTTAAACCATGGCTGAAGGTAATAGCCAGTCGCAGCAGCAAGAAAATGGGAAGTCCCGCTTCCTTGAATTCCGCTCAATTCCTTATGGTACCAAGAGGGACGGAGAGTTGGTCCTGAACCGCTACTCCTCGCATCTGACCAACGGTTATGAGTTTCCCGGTGCTCAGGCAATGTTATACGCTGCTGGGGTCAAGTCTCAGGAGGACATGAGGAAGAAACCGCAAGTTGGTACGAGTTCTTCTAATCCTCCAATCCAATTCTTGCAGAGCAATTATAAACGCCTTGCCTTGCCTCTAGGTGTCGCTTCTGTATGGTGGGAAGGCAATCCATGCAAGTATGGTTCCAACACCGAAAAACGAAACACCATATATATCCGGCACGATTACTGACTAGATTTGCAGCATGCATCGTCCGTTCTCCCCCATCCCGTTCCTACACCCATTGGTCGTTTCACCAGTATTCTGATTGGTGAACATGGAAAAAATCGACAGTACTCGACCTCGGCAAGACTGTAAAGGAAGGTTTGGAGAAGAACGGCATGATTGGTTGGCAATTCAACACCATTGGGGTATATGTCGCACGGCCGCTCCCCCCCCATTCTCCGCAAGTTTCCTTGCTTGTTGGTTGCACAGAACCAGCACATCTGACGATGGGGTGCGAACGCGTAGGTTTCGGACGCCATCACCATGAGCAACCAAGGTACACCAAACACTAGCTCCTCCTTCTCATCGTTGGTCATTAGGTTGACATGGGGCGACTTGTTCGCGAGCAGGAATGAGGTTCTCGTTGCAAAGCAGAGATATTATCGCCGATTCTATCGAAACAACTACTTGTGCCCAGCATCATGTAACTACCCTTCGATCTCCATCTATCACTCGAAGTTATTAACACGTTTTAAAACACAGGATGCGAACATTTCCATCCCCGGGTGTGATAAGAACATGCCTGGATGTACAGATCCCTTCCCCGTCTTGTCCCCTGAGGGGGAAAAAAAGCCTTCCCCTCGCTCCCGGCACTAACGCAAAACAGGTATTATGGCCATGGCCCGACACAACCGACCGTCGATCATGATCTACGGAGGCTCTATAAAGGGAGGTTATTCCGAACGCCTCCGCCAGCCAGTCAACATTTCAAGCTGTTTCGAAGCCCACGGTGCCCTCATGTACGGTAAGATCTCGGAGGCTGATCTCGACGACGTCGTTAGGCACGCCTGCCCTGGCCCTGGCGGCTGCGGAGGCATGTATACGGCCAACACGATGGCTACGGCAATAGAGGCCATGGGCCTCACACTTCCGGGATCTTCTACTACGCCTGCCGAATCTCCCGCGAAGATGAGAGAATGTCTCCGGGCCTCTGAAGCCATCAGAGTTTGTTTGGAAAGAGATATTAAGCCCCGTGATTTGATAACCCGGGAGTCCTTCGAAAATGCTATGGTTGTGACGATGATAATGGGGGGGTCCACGAACGCCGTACTCCATTTCCTTGCAATGTCCCACACTGCCGACCTAGATTTAACCATCGATGACTTTCAGAGAGTCTCCGACAAGATTCCGTATTTAGCGGATCTCAAGCCCTCTGGAAAGTACATGGTGGCCGACCTCGCTGAAATTGGCGGCATGCCGTCGGTTCTCAAATTCTTGATCCATGCCAATCTCGTCAACGGAGATATCCCAACAGTCACTGGCAAAACACTTAGGGAAAACTGCGAGCCTGCACCAAGTCTCGACCCAGGGCAAGATATCATCAGACCCCTTAGCAACCCAATCAAGTCGAGTGGTCATATTCGAATTCTGAGGGGAAACTTGGCACCTGGTGGAGCAGTTGCCAAAATCACCGGGAAGGAGGGTAAAGTATTTGTTGGAAAGGCTCGAGTCTATGATGGCGAGCCCGCCCTAATCTCCAGTTTGGCAAGGGGGGAGATTAGGCCAGATGAGAATACAGTGCTTTGCGTTAGGTATGAAGGGCCAAAGGGTGGCCCTGGTATGGTGAGTTCTAAGGTTTTCATTATTGTTATTGTTGTTCGTTTGATCCGGCCCGAGAGGAAACACTGCAGATAAGTCAGGTTCGGCAAACAAGAGAGGGCGTAATCTCCGTTTGGATAATACGGGATTATCCATGCTCAACCCATGAAGACTTTTCTAAGCTGCATGTGCACCGGCAAAACTCGACATCGTGTCTAGGCTATTATCAACCATCCAACGAGGAGATTGGACGCATGCAATGTAATTGCACTCCTCCACTGGCTTCCTCCTTGAGGTGCATGAGATGTGTATCCAGGCCCACGGTTCTAAAGGCTTACCGCACGGCCGAGCCCGCTTCTCATAACTATCTGTTCCCAAGACACTGGCAGCTGCTCCTGCATCCAGCGTTACAGATTCCGTACTTGCTGCTGCATCCTTCGTGGCTTATTTCAAGACCAATTGTTTAAGAACCCATTCGTCGGCCCTTCTTGATCGGGGCCCCAAGAGAGGTGGGGAATGTCTGCAGCCCGAAGGTATCAAGTTAATTGAAGTCGTGGCAGAACTTCAAGGGTTCTATTCAGAAGCTTTTGCGGAACCTTCCTGGAAGCATTGGCCGAGGGTGCATGAGATGCGTCCTGTGCCCCAGAGTTGTGAACGCAGCCACTTCTTGCTCATAGGACCTAGGGCTTGATCTGGAAAGGACGACGATTCTCTGCAGGACGGTGTTCCCCCAAAATGTGTTCGATGCGGATTTCATGTTTCCGGCAGTGTCATGAGGTTAAGTTGGAAAAAAAGCTGACCGCAGGTTTATCTTTCAGCCGGAGCAACTAAAGACGAGTGCAGTCCTCATGGGTGCGGACCTCCGCAACGTGGCCTTGATCACAGACGGACGCTATAGTGGTGGTGAGCATCCTTGTCAAGTTCTGACGGAACGCTGTACGCTGCTAGTGGCTGACATAGACCCTGCTGCAAGCTTCACATGGATTTATCGTCGGTAGGTAGCTCCTAACTCCCTCCCTTGCAGGATCGCCGGATTTTAGGTTGTCAAAAATGCAGCAATAACTTTGAAAGCAGGCCACATAGTGCCTGAAGCCCAAGTGGGTGGTCCAATCGCCGTCCTGAAAGGTAAGTGAGGGCTTTCTACGATTGCCGTTTCTCTTGCTAGGCCATACTACAACACATATATTCCTTGATCTGGATGGGCACAGTGCCCCCTCGGTTCGGATGATCCCTTCACTGACACACAGGGAACGGGTACGGGGGGCGGGCAGACGGGGACATCGTCACCATCAACGCCGAGTCAAACCAGATAAGCACGAACGTGAGTGATGAAGAGATAGCTTCCAGACTAAAGAGTTGGAAAGCTCCTCGTTTGAAAGTCACCAGGGGTACACTAGCAAAATACGTACATCTGGTTGCAGATGCTAGTCATGGGGTACGACTCTTCCTGCCTCTTATTTTATTTTATTTTATCTTATTTTATTTTTACACCTTTCTTCGATGCTATTTTTTTTCTCTCCCGGATACACCATATTAGAAATATACCGTATTACTTTTCCTGTTTTTGGACCAGACGTACGTTCCCTGCGGGGAGAGGAGGGGCTCTACGTTTCAAAAGTCCACTGATCGTTGGAAGGACAAATCATTCCTGCCGCACACTTTCCTAAGCTCCCCCTCTCATTCGATAGTGAACGTCGATGATCTGCAGTGCACTCAGAGTAATTGGGGCTGACGAGGTATACACTATGCGGTTATTGATACGATTAGGCCGTTCTCGATCAGTTCTAGGCCGGGCCCCATGAAGGAGCGTGTCTATATGCAGGAAGCAAGCACTGGCAACAGCAACGCCGCTGTAATCATGTATGGATTTCAATTCTGTTTCGACTAGCTCCACCAATGTTGTTGCAGAGCAACTTGCATCGATCGTCCTCGTTGCTTTTCGTTTTCTTCGTCTCTTATTTCCTTTTTCTCCTTTTTTAAGACCATACCGTTTGGTTACAATAGATCCGAGGATTGACGTGTACAAAGAGGCCATTAAGCAGGTTTGGGATTTCTGGTGACTATGGGAAATATTTACCCTCCCGCTTGGCTAGAAATGGCAAGAAGAGGTAAGGCGTAAAGGGGAGATGGAAGGATGTGTCTATCTGTGGAGGACTGTGCACGTTATTATCCGAGATGGTTAGTGAAAGTCAGCATGCGCGGTCGTTGTGGACGCTCGGAGACAACCACGGTCCACGTGAACTATGTGGCGTCACAGGGTGGTTTCTCTGCGTTTTCATGAACCCCCTCCCCTCAAAAAAGTACCTGTACTGTAAAGCGTTTTCAGGACACTGCAAGAGAAAAATGCTCAAGACACAGTATACGGTAACCCATAATTCAAATTCATACCCATACATGCTAATAGAAAAGAAGAAAAGAAAGCGCAAAAACGAATAAGAAGGATGAGAAGAAAAAAGTACCAAGGAAAATACCGATACCGTACTTGTACAGTATGCAAAGTGAAGGGAGGGCAGGGGGGTATCTGAGAGATTGAAAACAAAAAAACTTTAGCACACAATCACTCACTCACTCACTGCATAGTGCAAAACAGCTTCAAGTTGCCCGGACATCCAATTTCGTTGCTGAAAGGAAAATTCCAAGCTGGTCAGGACAGAGGCACCATTCCCTCAGGGGCCGTGGCCAGAAGAGTCAGGCTATGATAGACGGATTCCCATCTCCTCCTCTCGCTTCATATCCAGAATTCCCAAGATTCACAAGAACACAGACCCATTTTTGCATAGATATTACCAGAATGGGAAAGCCCCTGGACCCTACACTAAGCACTCTCAAAGTTCCCTTTTAAACAACCCCCTCCCCTTCCCCAAACGGGACCCCTAGAAGAAAAAAGAAAGGAAAAATCTCTGATAGATGGAGAGGGTAGACATGCACGGTAAGTAAGTACCGAGGGGGGGGGGGGGAAGGAAGGAAAAGTCATGAAAAAACCTTGGGATGAACCATTTTTCCGCA
>Ga0307513_10000687_pt1 | contig 48661 bp, 40 predicted proteins | sample 15_EM_MG_FD_202174 | JGI IMG/M metagenome (GOLD analysis project Ga0307513, IMG submission 202174) | Populus trichocarpa ectomycorrhiza microbial communities from riparian zone in the Pacific Northwest, United States - 15_EM | ecosystem: Host-associated > Plants > Roots > Unclassified | place... | reverse complement strand
TCCATTCTGCTTCATTTGCTCTTTCAGAAATAGGTTTTTCTTTTGCTAATATAGTTGTGGCTATTTAGCCTTAAGGATTTGAAAATTGCGAAATTTCAGGTCCCCTTTTTGAATGGCAGGAACCATATACCTTTGGCCTTTACGTTTTGAGTAATAGCCCTACTAGTAGTAAAATAAAAAGTGTTATAAAACTCAAATAATTATAATAATAAAATTAAATTGAAATAAAACTAAATAATCTCAAAGTTCCTGCTATTATATTTTGAGTGGTTTAAAATAGTTAAAAATTATTGCAGAATGCTAAAATCAGATTTGACAACAGTTAATAGGTGTTAGGGAAACTAATCCTCAGATTTTAAAAAGTTCAAATCACTTAGCATCCTTGATAAGACCAGAGATTCTTAGCAAATTACAAAGCTTTCAATTATTCTCAAACCTGAATGCAGTTTAGTATGTCATACTTAGAATAATTTTTGATCTTTTTAGTAAACTACATCACAGATTAGAGTTATCTTCATCTCTGGAGGATAATACTTATTTCTTTTTAAAATATTTATTCTGAAGTAGCGAAAAGACCAAATTATTCAAGGTTTGTCAGTATGCATTAAGAAATCAGTATGAGAGAAGAAACAGAAATAGTTAATTTGAATCAAGAAGGAACAAAGCAAGTTACTAATAGTATAAGAAAGAAAATAATGTAGCTTTATTTTACACCTCAGATCCTATTTGCTATATAACAATATGAGAAGATTGGTAGGTTTTTTTTTAATTAAATGTCATATTTACTATAGTTTACATACTACAACAATTTACTTTATTAAAGCTTAACTTAAAAGTCTTTTAATAGAACATCTTCCTTCCTTATCCCAATATTTAAAATAACTACCACTGATTTAATATAAATATTTTAATACACATTAGTTAGATGGAATAGGTTTTAGTAGGGTTTGGATATTTGCAAAAGGGGAATAATAATAATAATAATATAACACCTTTCATCAAGAGCACACACAGGCCATGGCAATTTTCAAAAGAGAGGGCTCGCTTAGAAATAATAGTCTTTCTTCTTTTTTTTGGATAATTCTTGGCTCTCTCACAGAGTTCCCTCACCAAAGGTAAGAAATAAGTAATAGTTTCAATGAATTTCCCCTAGCGGGATCCATTGTGTTTGCCCAAATATGGATGAAAATGTTTTACCTAATTATTCTCCACTAGTCTTTTCGGTTTCCTAAAACGGTTGGGGGAGGGAACCAGATATTACCACACTACCACCACCAGACGACACCGGTGGCCAAGAAGGTGTCTAAATTATTAGCTACCCGCAGTTGATTGGAGCCTGTCTTCGGCACCTGTTTATTTCATAATGTGCGATGCTCATAATATGCATCGCCATCAATCGCAACATCTGACACTGCGATGCGCTGCGGAAAAAGGAAACTCACGTTCTGGGAAGGCAAGTGTGGGTCGTCGGGTGTGCACACATACGGGTACATACTCGAGTCAAGCGGAGGATGGGTGAGGTTGTGCGCAAAGTGAGAGTTCAATGATGATAGGGCAACCACTCACTTTCTTTTGTTTTTCCCGGCTGTACTGGACTCGTTTGTTTGATCGTAACGATCGGGATTCTGTGATGGAATGAATCTTTTGGGTCGGGCGGTTTTTTCCTGGATTAAGAGTCCGGGGTTCCTCGAGATTCGTCTGGAAGTACCGGTACTCACGTTCACCAGCACCCAACCGTGCGCCTCTCTTGAACTCTCCGTCTTCTGGCGGCACTGGTAGGGTTGCGGATACAGTGTGATTATGGGGATACTAGGTCTCCCATGTGTGGTAACGATAGGTATTTGGTGCATTGCACATCCGGTAGTGGCAGGGATGAAGGGTGAGCAAAAGCGAAACTGACGGGATTTGTGGAAGCATTGGTGGCAGCCTTGTCGTGACATCAAGCACCAGTATAATCGCAATGTAGCAGAAAGCGCTGCTAGCACAGTGCTCGCTATTGGCGGTATTGTGACTACTGTAGGGTACTCGTCGGACGACGGAGTACTCTATCTCTCAAGCTTTGCATTTGGCGGTCGGCTCTCCTCCACTTCCACATTGTATACTGGCCTGACGATGCTCTAGCTACTCAACGAATATTCGCACTTTCTCTTACAGTTTCTGTTTCCGTGGGTGCTGATGTCCTGCGGTTTGGGCACAAGAATACCAGTTCCCGGCAACTAGCATCTCCTCACGCTCAGGTATGCGCACACTACCTTTTCGGTAGAGGTTGCAGGGGGGATGTTGTTGGAGGGTCGTTGTTGGGGGAGTCGCAGATATCGACAATAGACCGGGAAGCACCACCTCCTGGGCTGCCAAGTACAAGTACTGGTGATCAATTGGGGTAGCGTACGGTACCTTTCACCCCGATTGTTCACTGCTAGTGCGGTACCCACTCATTCACTGGACACTGGACACTGGCCGCTGTGCCCCCAAGACTCCCCATTACAAGGCGCGCACAAGCGGGGTGCGCACTACCGTAATCCGCTGAGCCCACCACTACCATTTCCTCCTGTCCCTGGTCTCCCGTTTAACGGCGGCCTCCGCTTCATTACTCGAGTGCTAGTTACAATTCTCTCTGGATGATACATACAGTATTGCTGCACTACCCATATCGTCGCAAAATCGCCCTCTGCTTGTAAAGTCGTACCGTAGTTGCACGTCGGCGCGGTGGGAAAGTATTGTACACATACACATGGTAAGCCATGATGATATCCATTCTAATGCTGCTTCTCTCTGCTGCTCTAGAGCCATGTTGGGGCGACTTCATAGTATAGTGCCTATCGTATTATGCAACTGTGTATCTGCGTGATGGGAACCCCCCCCCCTTGTCAATATCTATACCCTCACACACACCTTCGATTTTTCCTCTCATTCCTTCTTTCCCATCTTCTAGCCAGTCGAATAATTCAACACTTTTATTGCAAATGAATAAAACAAAAATGATGGGTCGCTTCACGAGCCTCCCCCCGGAACGTTCTTCCTACCCCCCCCCACCCCTTCCCTCACTCTTACCGTACTCTTTCTCTTCTTCTTCAGGGTTGCCCAGCACACCGGGCCAATCACAACGGAACACAGTAGCGTTCGCCTCGATTTTGCCATTCGTTCCACTACTTGAATCTACTTGAGAATTTCTACGCACAAAAAGTACGCGTTTGGTGGTACAAAATTCCTTCCTCCTCCTTCCACAGAGTAGCCTGCTCCAGTTCCAAGTTCAAAAGGGCTGCCTCTTCCGGTTGCTGCATCTCTCGTCATAACTTCTGCTCAGTCCCAGCTTAATCAACCATCGACCAAGCTCCAACGGACAACGCTCAAGCCCAACTCACTTTCCGACTCATCTTTTTTTTCTTCATATATTTGTTATTTTAATTTTACTTTTTTCTCGGTTGAATATTGTTGGTGTCGAGGTTTGTGCTGTGGTCACTAAATACTGGAAAACGGTACGCTTTTCTGTTCGCCTCTTCCGTTCCCTATATTTGCGGGGTCCGATTCCGCCTCGTCCGCACAATCGGGTCGTCACCGGCTCGCCATCCTTCCCATTTACCAACTCCCGGCGGGCAGACCATCTGAACTTTACTGACGATAAGCGAACGGATTACAGAAGATATAGGTAGACCGTGCTATAATTGTCCGAAGTCATCTGCATCTTTTTCTTCTCTTTTCTATTCTTCTTTTTACAGTTACTACGGGCCTGTTAGTGTCAGCGACTGAGAAGGCAGCTGGGAAAGGAAAATCAAAGAAGGTACAGAGGGATCAGGAGAAGGAAGAGAGGAGGGCATTGAGAAGGGATATTTAGTTTGTCAAAACGGTGGCGCTTGCTGTATCTTTCACCAAGAGATTTGGCAAAATCGAGATAAAGGTTATCGATGGCAGCTCCGCCTTTAGGCACCCCCCGAGAAGCAGGAGTTCCGCCCAGCGATTTAAAAAGCTATCTTCTCGGCTTCGCCAAGTTCCAGGAGGAACACCCGGATCTCTCGCCCCATGAATGTGCGAATCGCTTTTCTAGGGAAGTGACTGCGGGTCACAGTGCTTTCCCATTCCAGGGTGAATCAGTCGGTAGTGATGTGAGAACTGTCAACCACAAGATAGGTTCATGCCCCGGAGGGTCTCAATTATCGGCTCCTCCCTCCAAGAGCCAGCGAATGTCTCGTTCTAATTCGGTAAACATTTGCCTCTCCGGAGATCGGGATTGCTGTACTCTGGGAACCTGTATTTGTATGCTGAGAGGAAGTGTGATAACACAGACATCTTCATATTTGGGAACCGCTCCCACTGCGCAGAAGACTTTTGCCCTCATGTCCGGCCGATCTCCCCAGCAGTTTCAAGTCTCGACTTCAGTAACCTCTCGTCCTGACTACCACGAGATCACGCTGCCCCAGAAACCCTCGTCTCTTGAGGATATTCAATCCGTGGCCTTCGGGGTGGACGACAACGGAAGCCTAGCCTTAGCCGATTATCTCAGTCAGCAATCTAGGTCGGAGCCATTCACACTACTACGGCATTCCGTCGGTACCACTGCTACGGGCTTCTGCGACGATTCGGTGGGTGGGGACTACACTTACAGCGTAGACCGCTCGTTGGGCGTGTGCGCACCTCGTATGCAACCCCAGCTATCCAGCTCCCCCTCTGGGTGCTATACCGCAGGTTGCGAGAGCTCGCATCCAATGACTCGCCATTCCCGAAGCTATTCGGATGCATCCTATAGGAGTCGTAGCTCCTGCTTATCTTCTCAAGGGGAGTCTACGTCTCCCACTGATCACTTCTCCTACACACAAAATTCCTGGGCTCCCATGAGCCGCGAGACGAGTAACGCCAGTTTGACACACGGAGCAACGATGCTCAGGCTCTCGTCATCCACCGGAAACTCTGCAACTGGGAGCGGTGGTGGTGGTGGTGGTGGTGGGGATTATGACTCTTTCTGCGGCAAAGGGGGTATGGGCGCGATGCTTGGGCTCTTCGCAGGCGGAGCAGAACTCTCATCGTCACCAGACAAAGCCGCAGGCCAACATATCCTGAAGAGGCCTCCGAGCACCAGCGTGGAAGATCTTGATCAGACATCGGCCATCGAGGTTGCGCACGAGATGCAAAGAAACCAGTCGACCGCATCGGAGAGCGTGAAGCCACGGAAACCCAAGCGGGTGAAGGAGGACGCAGAGCCCATGACTGCTGCTCAAAGTGAGGGGGCTTCCACCACGATCGCTACAGGACCTAGAATGCTAGAAAAGGAAGGGCAAAAATATCAGGCCCCGCGCACGGAGGACTCGGGATCCCCCGTCACCCGCCAGAATACTACCGCTGCCGATAAAACAAGTCAACCCGAATCTGGTGATGGGATGGGAACAACAGGGAACCTCCCTGCTGGTGGTCGAGTGTTGGCAGCATCTAAACCGGGCAAGTCTGGCCCCCAATACGCCGCAGTACAAGTATCTGCCACAAAGCCTAGTTACACCCGACCCCCGCATCCAAGGGTCTTCTGCAAGCAGTGCAATGAGAGTCCTGATGGCTTTCGGGGTGACCACGAGCTCCGCCGTCATATGGAGCGTGAACATGCCCAGGTTCGCAAGATGTTCGTTGTCAAGGATATCTCCAAGGATGGTCAATTTTTGGGCAAATGTAAAGCGTGTCAATCCGGGAAGAGGTATGGACAGGACTACAATGCCGCAGCGCATCTGAGGAGGCAGCACTTCTCCCAAACTGGGACAGATGAGAAGAAAAAGAAGGGGTCTTTCAACACTTCCTCTCCCGACATGGCGGAATTACGGAAGTGGATAAAAGAAGTCGAAGTAGCAGTAGACGACGGGGAATACTCTCCAGAAGTGTTACAGGCGACCGATGTTTCAAAGGCGGATAATCCGCGGGAGAGTTTTGATAAACAATCCACTCGCGCTCGCGAAGGCGAGGAGGAACCCATCTCACAGGTATCCAACTCGGGGGGTGCCGTCGCAGAAAACGGCCCAGCGCCAGCGGTAGACACTCGAGACAGGGCATCAGGTGTGTTAGACATTCCTACACAACACCAAACAGCTTTTGACAGCACCGCATGGGAGCAGTCTGACAATTGGTACGAGCCTGGTGGCGTCTTCGATTTGTCTCATAATTTCGGGGTTCAATATTCTGTCTCCGGTGGTTCAATGCCTCTAGCAGACGCCCTAAATCGTCAAAATAATACGACTGGAGAGCAGGACAGCATGGAGCTACCATTGATGCACTTGTTACAACAAGGCAGACAGGGCGTGCAACCCTCAGCGCGCGGGGAAACCGTCAGTACAATCTTCGGCAATCTCCCGGGTCCCGCTTCGACCAAAGATACTTCAGGAATCTTCAGCAATAGCAGTTTGGCAATGATGATTCCAGGCCCCGAGTCCATTTTTGAGTTTGATGACCTGCGGTTCCCTTAAAGGGACTGTTGATTTGCTCCTTTCTCCTGCCTTTTTATCCTCCTTCCGTTTCTGATTTCCTTCTCTCCTCCTTTTCTATTACTTTCCGGTCTGAGTGTTTGCTTTCTTCTAACCTTTGGAGTTATGTTGATGTTTTTCTACTGATTTTGTTGTCTCTATACATTCCCATTGAGGGTAGACCGCTCGTTTCCCTGACCAAAAGAAAAAAAAGAAAAAAAACGCACTCGCTTTGCGTTTATATCCTGGGTTTTATTTTTATTTTACGTCGGTTTTGGAGTTTGGTTTTATTCTCATAAACCTTTTTTTTTTGGTAAGGGGTTGGGGGGCAAGGCGCGATCACTCCTTATTGTTATAATCATTATTATTATCACTACTGTTGTTTATACTATATGGCGAGTATGATTGTTTTTGTTTTGGGGTTTATTTCTTGTTTATTGTTGCTTTTTTTTTTTGCTTTCTACTTCCAATTTTCGGTTGTTGATATTGTCACGATTTTTCTTAATTCCTTATGTTTTTCCCTTATAATGAAATATATAAATTTCAATTTCGTTACGATTTCCTTTCCACTCTATTTCTATTCATTTCGCTTGCTGATTTCTAGTGATTTCTCCTTTTTTTTCCTTTTTCCTTTTTTCTTTCTGATTTCGATCTGTGTTAACGGAAGGGACAGGAACAAAGTGTAGAGATGCTTTGGCAAAGGTGGGGGAGGGCGAAAAGGGGGTGTTTTTTTTAGAGAATACCGTATGGAATAAATCGGGAAGCGAATTACAATCGGTCTGGTTTTCGGGTGCGTTGCGAGTAATCATCTCCACCACTCAACTCAACTTTTCCTTTCCATTATGATCACATGCAGCTGAAGGCGAGGTCTAACTCACAATAGCTGGGGATTACAATGACATTGCATATGGCGCAAGTGTTTGTAGCATTGACTCAGCATGCCCATCGAGGAGCCTTCTACCAAAACGTTACCACCGGGGAATTCCGGGGCGGGCAGTTCAATATGTTGTTTCAACTTTAGTTCTGCTGCCTATCTCTGTCTCTCTCCCCTTGCTAGGAACAACGGAGTTCATCCTTGGTGCAGTACAGTACCTTGTCCCAGTTATCCGGTCTGATTGGATCCCGCATTCTTTTCCTCCTCCTCCATCCCTGATACATCATCTATTCAGGCTTCTGTGCATTTGTCGCATAGGGCTTATCTGTTCTGCTCTTTTCGTACCGTACCATAGGGTATCACGGGGGTCGCCGCGTCACAAAAACTGGAGGCGTTGTGCTCCAGTTACCGTATGGTTAGTGTAAGTAAGTATAATAACACGGTTGCTGTTCGGATCAAGGCTGAATTGAATAATGAAGGGAAAGCCTTGTTTGAAACGGTGTGAATGTGGATGTCTGAGTGGGGGCAGGCAGGGCAGGGTCGGGGGTCGGGGGGGGTGGAGGCGAAGTAAAACCAAGAGGAAGCAAAGTTATCTGCCTACTTTTGTCGCCCACCGGACGCCTCGCCGTCACATTCTGGGAATTGATGTCGCGAGTGATTGTTAATGCAGTGAGTGCTTCTACGGTTTCCTTACTTCCGCTACGATGTGTGCGACGATGGGGGAAGGTTACCCGTGTGTGCTCGAGTATGATACCGTATCACAATATGTGGGGAAAGCGATCGGGAAGTTTTTTCCTTTTTTCTTTTCTTCCTCACCTCCCCTCTGAGCTCGTGCCGGTTCTCCAGTTTTTCTCCAGTTCGAAGTAGGCTTTTTTTTTCTTTCTTTTTCCTTTTCTCTTGTTTCATTCCTTTTTTCCACCCTTTTCCCTTTCGATCGGCGGTGGAGGTGGAGAATGTTGTGGTTCGCCGGTTGTTGCAAACTCGCTTTCCTTTCCTTTGCGTGGGGTTATTAATAGTGTGTGGGTGGAATGATGGAACTGTCCGGACGGATGGGGGGGAGAGCAGGAAGGAAGCCTTCCTGTCGTTGCCGCCTGCTGGCCTTCCCTGTTGCCTAGTTTCCGGTCTCGCGGGGAGGAGAGGGGAGGGGGGGGGGGAATAAAAGGAAAAGCGCATGGGTAAAAAACGGGGATGCTCCTAGATGGGTGGAAGATACTTGGTATCACGATCGCTCGGACAACACCGTGGAGTTTCCATTTCCTTTCATTCGCAACGGAATTTCACTCACGTTTGGCTTAATTCGGTAAAAATTTACGCTATATGCACTGTTCAGTACCTAACTGGTGTCTTCCAGTGAACAGTTATCATACCTCATCCTGCGATGCTTTGGTTCATCAGGGGCTGGCTGGGCGGCCATGTCTGGGAAATGCTTGTGCCCATTGGCAAAAACCCAGCGCCATACCGCAAGTTTGGTGTGATGCCAACGTGGGAATTGGGATAAGGACTGAGCCAAAAAGTACCTGAAACTAGACCATGAAGATAGTCTCTCAGTGAAATATCATAATTATTTAATAATAACAAGAACCTAGAGAAAATAGGATGTTGGGAAGATGCGATATTTGAACTTGTATAAGTCTAATTTTCAGGATTTTTTCTTTCTCCTTTTTGGTGATATAGGTTAGTATAATTATTATTTTCCCCGTCAACAAGGCTCTCCCTTGGTCCCCCAGTGTGCCCAAGAAAACCGGTGGAGCAGGTCTCAGTTTGAAACCTCTCGTACTTTATTTCCAGTTAGGGAAGGATACTTACCAGATCCCGTGATTTTCCCGGCTGGATTTGGTATTTTCTTAACTGGTTTTCTTGTGCGCATCACCCTGAGGGACTATGGGGATAGAATGTGCTCTACTACCCTTTTGAGAGTTTTAAATAAGTCTGCTGAACAGAATTTGGATAGCAGATAAAACTCAAAAAGAAAGCATCTGAATTTGTTAATTAGGCTTATGTTCGTATTAACTCTTTCTGATTTTCCCCTTATCATAACTTCACTGCTTTGCAAAGATTTTCAAAAATTGCACAATAGAGATATTTCAGGATTTTCTACCACTAAGTTAACTGTTTTATGGAATTATTATTGTCAATCATTCTGAATTGGGGTAGTGCTGTTGCCAGCAATATTAAAAGGAAACTTATTAGATAAGAGGGTATTGTACCCTGCCATAGGTAGCTTTTTTTGTCAACCGAGTTAGTCTACCAGGCCCCCAATACCAAGCAAATGATGTACCACAGTCGTAATGTTGGCTGGCGGGGCACTCCACCTGTGCCACTTAGGGGGGGGGTCGATAAGATAATACCCCGCTCTGTCTCTCGCTCAATTTATTGTAAACCCAACAAACAAAAGGACTAAATGGCTACCGCAACAACTTCAGACTCTGCTGCTGGAGGAGGAACCACCACTCAGGCCTTGACGGCCAAACCGAAGAAAATTAATTCGAAGATAATCCTGGGTGAATTACAAAAGGTATATACGAGCTTGTGCCCGAGGGGTTGCTCCACACTACCCGTCTCCGCCTTCAAGAGTTACCTATCCGACACGCAAAGGGTTGTCACCCACGATGCGCCTTCCGCAGATGAGCAAGCGAAGGAAACCAGGGTGCAAAAATGGGCGCACAAGGTCTTCGGCCACGCTTCCCAAGCCGCGTCGGCTGAGAAGTTGTTGAGTGGTGGTCAAGATATTACGTTCGATGAGTTTGTTTCTTATCATGCTGCTCCTGCGAATTCGGTTCTGGCAGTAGCAGATCCCAGGAAGGATTGGAGTAGGCCTTTGAATGAGTATTTCATTTCCAGCTCGCATAATACATACCTCACTGGTCACCAACTTTACGGGTCCTCGACAACCGAGGGGTACATCAACGTTCTGCGTCGGGGGTGCAGATGTATTGAGATTGATGTTTGGGATGGGGATGATGGAGAGCCAGAGGTGTTCCATGGGTACACACTCACCAAGGAGATTTCTTTTAAAGATGTTTGCAAGGCCGTTTCGAAGCATGCCTTCTCCGACGAAGGTAGCTTGGGGCAGGGAGGTGCTGGAGAGGGGCCTGTGATCATCAGTCTGGAGTGCCATGCGGGGCCTAAGCAGCAAGAGAAGATTGTGAAAATCATGAGGGAGCAGTGGGGTGATATGCTGGTTCAGGGTATTGAGCCCGAGGATGTGGAAAACCTCCCGAGCCCGTTGGAGTTGAGGAGGAAGATTCTTGTCAAGGTATACTTTGCTCCCCCACTCGCATCAAAGTTAAACTAACCCCCTAGGCAAAATATCTCCCACCACCACCAAAAGCCCCACCTATCGACACAACCGCACCAAGAGACCCACCTCCAGCAGTTGCAGGTTCTTCATCATCAGATTCATCGGACTCTGAGCTGGAGGAAATGGCCAAAAAGGCCAACAAACAGAAGCCCCCGAAGGCAAAGGTTACCCGAGCACTGGCAGCACTCGGAGTATACTGTTCATCTCACCATTTCCCAGCTCATGCAGCCCAACCCTTCACTGATGAGCCCACCTCCAAGATCCCAAACCATGTCTACAGCTTTTCAGAAAAAGTATTCGCGAACCTCCACGCCCAGCACGCAGAGTCCATTTTTCACCACAACAAAAACTACCTGATGCGAGTCTACCCCTTTGGCCTCCGTTTTTCGTCCTCAAACGCGGACCCTACCGAATTCTGGCACCGCGGAGTGCAGCTCGTAGCGCTCAATTGGCAAAAGTGTGATGAAGGAATGATGTTGAACGAGGGCATGTTCGCCGGAGAAGGCGGATACGTGCTAAAGCCCGAAAGCTACCGACCCGGGGGTATAGGAATCCACGAGGAGAAGAAGAACCTAGACCTTACTGTCCAAGTCATCGCTGCCGCCAACATCCCGTTGCCTGAAAAGAGCGATTCCCCAAAGAGATTTGAACCGTACGTTAAGATAGAGGTGCACACTGAGGCAGCCACCGGACTGAAGAAGAAAACTAAGGCTAAGCGGGGGATTGAATGCACATGGAATGAGAAGTTGGAATTTAAGGGTATCGCGGGGATAGTTGACAAGTTGACATTCGTTAGGTAGAAATCCCCTCCCTTTATCTTCTTTGTAGATGCTTACTCCATAATAATAGGTTCAAAATCCACGATGAGGAGTTTGGAAGGGATGACCTGGCAGCATGGGCTTGTATCCGTCTTGATAGACTACAGGAGGGCTATCGCCTTGTGAACCTTATCAACAACGAAGGTGATCCTTCCGATGGGCTTATCCTGGTCAAGATTTCAAAGAGGGTTTATTAGCGTTGTAGAGTGGATCCCACTTCGCTTTTTCCTGGAACTCTAATAAAGCCTGAAGCGAATACCATCATATCACCACGCGAGTGAACGATTATGAAACCAATTGTCCTCCCACTTCTCCTACGCAGTGCTTAGATAGGCGTAGAGTTGCTCTTTGGAATTCATCGTTGCCGTCCATATTGCCACTCGATACCCATGTTAATAGGTAAAAAGGCGGAATAATTACTATGCTTGCTTCCACCCGTAGTTGAATTAGAGGTGTCGCATAAAGGGCTTCGTTCCAAGGATGGCTATGAAATTGACCAGAATGAAATGTAAAAAAAATAGTAAAAAAGTCTTCCGTCGCCGGGAATTGAACCCGGATCTAGCCGGAGCATGCTCATGAGAGCGGCTGATGCTAACCATTACACCACGACGGATCAAGTTGATAAGGGAAGATCTAATTGCATACTTATGCAAACAACCATGACGCGGGAGGAAACGTTACCGTAAAAACTCAAATAAAAGAAAAATGTGCTAGGGCGTTGGAATTTCCCTTCTCAGCTACGCGAGGGGAAAACACAGCAAACTCAGCCTTCAGTTGAGACAAATCAAAAGAAATATACACCACGCCTTCCTAGGGGAGGCAACTACAACGTCCTACATAGCACATTTTTCTTCTATTTGAGTTTTTACGGTAATAGATCGTGATAATGATTAACTAAGAGAGCTGGATGGGATTTGTTGCCTTTAGAATAAACTATTAGTGAATGCCATCTATTGTCTAAAGTTGCTTGGTTAGCAATGATCAAGGATAATAGGCTGGAGAAGGTTGACTTTGAAAAAGATGGACATATTAAGCAAGTTTGACAGAATACTTGGAAAATGGCTAGGCAAGGGCAAAGTTAGTATTAGGTAGGATGAGTGATCATAAGCAGAAGTAGTAGGCTTGATAATACGATCTATAACCCAATAGAGAAAAGGAAAAGAGAGAAGAATAGCTTGTTTAATATACTTGAAATACTCGTGGGGAGAATAAGTCCTAGACAGCTGGCTCAACCGCAATTCCCCACAACACTCAGCCCTCACAATACCGTAAGAACCGGGATAATTGAACTTCACGCTAGGGCGTCGGAGTCGCCTTTGCTGGTAAGGACTGGCACTCTCTCCTTTTTTTTGGTCTTAAGTTGGGGCTGAGGGGGTTAGTTTTCGCTGTGGGATCCCCTCACATCCAAGAGAGGGAATTTCGGACGTCTTAGCGCGGGGTTCAATTGTTCTATGATAGTTCTTACGGTACCACAATAGCTCAAGTTAATGCCGCTGGACTCGGTGGTGGTGGAAGAGTTGCTTGATGTATTTCCTAGTTAGGGCCGAGGCTTATATAGAGAAATACGTGACCACAGGTCCTACTACCGGTACTAGATCACTCCACCCCAACACACTTATGGTAATTGTAATCAACGGAGCAGTCCGTCCGGTTCTTGTCCCAACCTACACTACGACTCACCACCAAGGACTCTGGCCCCACCGTCCCCCCGGGGGAAAATGTCTCATTCTAGCCCTCCTAGGTATTGAAAGTCACCAGAGATCACCCACCCGTTTCCTATAGTTCCCGCACTCCTCATTTTTATGCATCTGTATTATGTTTACTACCTTATTGCTTCCTTCTCCTTTGGTATTCTTCCTTGCCAGTCACTTTCTTTTCCCTTCTGCCGTAACTTGGTTCCGATCGATGGAGACGGAGAGGGAAATGCAAATTCGCGGTTATCACGGGTGCTGGGGTTGTAGTATTACAGTGATTGATCGCGTGGAAGACTTCAAGTTTCCTTATAGTAGGTTCTTGCGCACGAGAAGCGATCAAAAATCACAAGAGCAGATTTCGCGCCTCACGGGTATTTTCGGGGTCTCCCATATTTCCGATGTATTTTTGACTTTGGCCAACCATGGGATATTGGGAGGGGCACTATCCATATAAGGGTCCATTCCCTCCAGTGGTTAGAATAGAATGGCGCACTTCTTTTATTACTTCTGCATAGCACATGAAGTTATTGAATGGCACAAATTTTTTATCCGGCAGTGCCCCGCAGTCCCCCATAGTCACCGACACCAATTTGTCTTAAGTTATAGGTCCCGTCGCCCTTAGCAATGGCCGATACCCCGAGGTTTCCAGGATGAGAGCGGACCCTATTTTGCCGTCCTGTCCCGTTCAGGGCTCTTGGAAGTCGCCCCTTCGGCGCTACGGGGCCCCGGACCAATCACTATTGTGGTTATCGTCGTATCATAGTTGATTTTGCGGGGGATCGTGACTGCACCCGTTGCCTCAGGGCTTATTCTCATCACGAGTGAGAAAAAGGAATAATATGGGTTATTAATGAATCTTTTAAGAAAACTCTATCCTATTATAGTAGAAATAGTTAACTAGGAGCTAAAATAAAAGTATAGGGAATTAAGAACAGAATATTTAGTATATGAGATAGGTATTCTCGAATAGAACTATATAGAAGAGAGAAAGCGGTTTGAACAGATTCAGTAAAACTACAAATGAGATGTGTTTGCTTTTTTTTTTTGTTAAGTCCATGGATTGATTTAGGTACAAGACCGGGGCTCATCCGCATTCAACCTGGGTTATGGCGTAAAGGACCAAAGCACTAACAAAAGAAACGCATCCCATCTCTGTCCAATGCCCCCAATCCCACAGTCCCTCTGGTCCGGGACCAACCGCACATCCTGCCTCACAATTAAGAAAGGCAGGCAGAAGAGAAAGCACCACCAGAAGACACCAACAACAAAGGAAAGAAATCAAAAAACAACATAACCCTATTTTCATCGCCCCGGTCGTAGGGATAACAGAGCAGACCCTTGTCTTGTTTTAAGGACCAAGAAACCCTCAATTTTCGTAGTAGATGCTAGCCCTGAAGTATTGGCCTTCGAAGAGATGTCTTCAACCCAACACATAAGCCTAGTAGTGTAGACTCGGAATGAAATGTGTTTGCGTTAGAATACCAATTATACTTTAGTCCTAATCAAAAATGTCGAAATTAGTTGACTATTTTTAATACAAAGTATGAGTGAGGGAGGTTTTCCAATCCTACTTACTTCAACTTGTCACTAATTTCTAATAATTTAACACCAAGTACATCAGCTTGAGATCCCACCGCCTAGCAGAAAACACTTTCGTATGATATTCCGAGAAAGCACACAAACGGGCCTTGAGGAAAAGGGCTCAATTTTCTCCATCTTGCCCCCGGGAGCGGCGAAACCTCTGCGAAGGCCGACCCTCCAAACCCAACTTTGAGGGAAATAACACATACCGGGCCTTACCAGCAAGGCCAACTCCCACATCTAGAGTGATTTTCAGTTAATTGAATTCTTACTACACATTCTTACCAACGAGGCCAAGCCAAGACTGTGGGTAGTGGCAGCCTGAGCAATCTCCAAGCCAATCGAGGAGTAATGCTATTGGGTACTCTTTTACAGATCGGCCTACTGTTTAATTTCCCTACGTAGGTGCAAGACTTCAGCCCACCCCCCAAGCAAGTGCCTCGAGCCAGGCCCCCAATGCTCTGAGACCCTAACCAACCGCATAAGGGAAGCGCTGTTGAGTGACACGGTGGTATCCCTGCTCACTTAGTAGGATGGCGGCAACCGTATTAACTATAGCACTATATTACGAACAACAATCATGCCTAGTCACTCGACCAATCCCATCCATGAATGCAGGTCCCCTCAGGGAAGAGACTTTGTCCGGTGGTCCACCAATCTCCCATGTGATCAACCTGTACGAAACGTCCCATACCTCGCAGAATGGAAGCCAAGAGACTCGAGAGATGCAAGGCACTACTGTAACCTTTAACTAATTCTGCAGTGTAAGGTGATAGATATCTTGTCCCCGGAAAAGGGGTCCTAATGCCCAGACAATTTGGGACGAACTAGATGCATCAAAGTATGTTGTGCATTCCCAAAACGGTTGTTATTCTCTGTGGATCGGCATGGTGGGACACGATGTCTGCTGACGTGATACAGTCCGGGGAGACATTGGGGGGTGAAACAACCGCACGTCTAACTTAATCGAAGAATGATAAGAAAAAAGGAAACAACAAATAGGAAAGAGGACCCGATATTGACAGCCCTTCCGAGCGAGCATTAAAGATTAACCCAGTTCGGACCCTTCACTGAAGGCATCCTAGTAATTCCTCCAGCGGCATGAACTTGGCTCTTGCGGATTGAAACAATGCTGGCTCGCTCCGGGTCAAGGATGGAAAACCTCCCTAGTACCGCTCTCCTGAATCAAACACTACAGGCCAACGAGCGGTTTTCTCTCGGCCGGGGTTTTCCCGGAAAAATCTCCTAGAAAAAAACTGAAGAGAAAAAAAAGAAAAGGATGCAAGCAAACCCAACTATTCGGAAGAGCTGCACACCTCTAATTCCACTCCGAAATGTCTCATACTATTTTTGAGAGCTGAACCATCTATGGAAGCAAGAATCTAGAAAGAACCACCTCCCTGTAAAGCCCCAATATCCCTATCATACCACCCCCGGCACAGGCACACAAAGCACATATTGCGAAAAAAATCTAACCGTATTTATCCGGTGTATCCAAGGCGCGTAGGACCACTTGGTCTGGTGGCAGGGTTTCATTCTTAAATGCTCTTAGCTCTAAACACAACTTAACTTCGTTGCGCTTCGAGCGGGGAAAATTATTTTTGACCTCCAAGTCATTGTATATCACTCGTCCCTATCGGCTTGCAGTTCCTGAAATTCGCTTTCCCAGCAGCCCGGTTATGCACAAATTCTGGATAATACGAGGATCAATAGCCTAAAAATCGATCTCTGCGTCGTACCGCGTGCGACACCACTTTGACAGGTGCTCGGTGATTAGGCCGTGGACAACCTGCACAGGGATCGGACTCCCCACCAGGTACCATCTAGGAAGCTCAGTCCTGCAGGCCACCCCCGTGGCACTCGTTTTTCTCAGACATGTCTCACTCATGCAGGCCTAACCACTACGATTACTCATCGTAGGTAAGAAGTACCGATACCCGAACAGCAGCGGGAGGTAAAGGCCAGGTTGAGGGAAGGCGAAATACCCCTGAGAGATTCCTAGAATATCCTTGGAAGGTCCCTGGTTCCCTCTCTAGATGCTTGGGTACTTGTTGCCTAAGGCGGGCCAGCCAGCAGACTCCTTACTTCGTGCTACAGTCCCACCCCGCTATGAGGAACACCAAGAATTCAGGATTTTTGTTCCTTGTAGCGAGGCTTTGGAAGAAATTCCTCATAGCGAAGGCCTTTTTTATGGGAGCTGGGGTGCAATTTCCCAGGGGATCCGTTCGTAATAGCGAGGTCTCCCGCATAAAGAGTTACACTGCAGCGAGGCATCCCGCATAAAAAGTTACCTGATAGTGGGGTGCGACTGTACGATACTAAGAAGCTTACTCTATCTACGATGCAAGGGTGGCCGGCTCCCCGCCCTCAAGGCAAAGTTCCCCTCACATAAGCCTCCCAGACCAAACACGGGGGGCTCCGACCCAGGCACAGGGCAATTAGGGGAGCTAAGAGAATTCAATATCAACCACAGAAAGTTACCGGGGGGTGATGTTTGAAAGAGGTTGGTAGAAGTTTGGAGATCTTAGTCCGGAGGGACTTAGAGAAGTATCATGGAACATCTGATTTGCTGCTTTGACAACGGCTGCTAAGTCAATGTTTATGGTTGGTTAATGGATCAAGAGGATGCTGAACATGTGGGTTTCACTCTAGTTGGTTCAGCTGTCTTCTCGATTCAGACCGATCTCCCCACGCGTAAAGGGAACTTATGCCGGCAATTTACAATTAGGATTTAACTAGCAACGGATAAGCAAATGTGGAGAAAAAAAGAAAGGGGGGAGAGGAGAGAGCCCAAAAGTGGTAAGCTTCTAGATTCACTAACGGGGAGCCTAGGCAAGGTTTAGGCTGCCTCGGACGGTACATATAGCTGGGGAAACACACGAAATGTCTCGGCTACTGTTATTTGTTTCAAAACATTCTCCCGAGTCGTCAGAATCCCGCTCGAGTTATAAAACACTAATCCGCAAGTTCCCACCTATGCGTGACCCGCCCTAGCCAGGAAGATTCGTATAGAGCACCAGGGAAGAAATAACCCCCCGGAAGAACTAGGTTTCACACAGTGCTATTATATGTGGAAACGGGGAGATTGGTATTAAATAATACTAAAAGTTTCGTTCATAACCCCAGTCTTACCACAGCTGGGCGTCATCGAGCATTTGAGAGGGGACAATTTCATTGGGAGATAGCATGTGTGTTTTTTCTTTCCCCACGCAACCGCTCCAATCCCGAGATCGGAGTGGCTGAAACCTACCGACACTGGGTTTGGCACCTCCGATTTGACGGAGCACACCTCCGGCTCGGGGGCGGGTCGCTAGGGACACCATGCACAGAGCACAGAACGTGGGCTGAAGGTCAGGAAGGGGAGGGAAATGTGTGAGACAAGTGTGCAGAACAAATAGATAAACCTCTGTGTAGAAGAAGGCAAGGCTATCGCAGTACAAGGCACATGTGCCTAGTTTCTCTCACCGCCCGCCAACCACGATACAGAGGGCGCTCTCATCCCCCTCCACCCACTCACCCACACAGCACAGGCGAAGAAAGTCTGCCAAGATTTGTTATCCAATTTGCAAGCACTGTGGGCAAGACTGGCCCACCGGGGAAAGTCAGCTAAGAAGTTACAGCATTAAGAAATATGATATTCAAGATCAATCTCTGCAGGGGGAAACCTGGTAAATAGTGCCGTTTCCCGAACACCCATTCTGCCGACACCTCACCGTTTCCTCCCTCCACCTTCCCCCCTCCCCTTTCTTTCTTGGGGGGGCGAGGTTTTCTTTTCTTTTTCTTCCTTCACCCTTCCACCCACTAGGCCTACCGAACCATAGTGGCACCCACTCATGGTGGGTCGGCAAGTGGAAAACCCACGTGGCATTTAAGCTTCCCAATTTCGACCCTTCCCACGCCCCTTGCGACGACAGGGCATTAGGCGTTGACCGAGAAAACGTGGGTAAGTTGATGTGCGATGGGGGGTGAGGAGAAAAGGATCCTAATTGTTTCCTCTGCCCCCATTGTGCGCTTTCCAGTAAATTTGCTTAGACAACCGTCATCGTCCTCATGATCTGAGGGCAAGGGTGCATTCCCACCTTGATCAAAAATGCGCTTTTGCTTTTGCTTTTTTCCTCCTTCTATCGTGCCAGATTGACCAAATTTCCTCCCTCCTGTTTGAGAGACCATATTATAGCCTGGAGCCCTGGTCAGACATGATCTTGTAAAAGAGAGGAAAAAGAGAGCAGAGAGCGGAGAGAGCTGAAGCCCGAAAATTTTCACGACCAGCTTTTTTCCTTTAGCTTGAGGCGTAAGCACACGCAATCTCTTTTTTTTTCTTTTTCCCCTTCTTTCCCTCAATGCTTGTGTCTTTTATCCCCGAGACCGCTACCCTGGCCTTAGATTCTCCATGCTTTTGGGCTGCACCTTTGTGACGCGGAGTCGTAGTCCGAGCAGTGCGTCTCTCAGTGCTTTTCCCACCACCGTACTCCAACCCCAAATACACCACCCTAATACTCGAGCAGAAGTAACGCCCCAAAGTCGATCATAATGGAAACAAGGACGGAACAAAACATTAATTTCTCAAGTACTAGGCTCAGTACTAGTGGTTTGAGGCAGAGCTTCTTTGCCTCCCCCCCCCACCCCGCCGGTTAGGTACGGTATGCGCATTGTGAGAATGCTAAGTTCATAGAAAGGCGGTAACCAAAATTACGAAAATCAAAGAGACAAACAATTTAGAAAATCCAACGCTTACGGAGTTAAGCTTATTCCCTTCCCTTCCTAAAACAATAAGAAATCTATCTCTATGAAGAGTTTTTTTTTCCCTCCCAGTCCCACACTCCCCCATCCGGTTAAAAATAAAAGGGAATTAAGATTGGAAAGTCAAAAACGAACCACCCCAGAAAAGAGAGGAGAAATAAAGAAGAAAAACAGAAGGAAAAAACCCCACGGGGAAAGAGAAAATAACCCGCAATAGACCCTTTACCGAACTCCCAAGCCCTCCAATCACCCCTTTTCGACCAGTCCCAATTTAAACCCCCAACAAAGCACCAGATATATGAAATAACGAAACCATCACAAGAACCGATAGAAAACACCCCCCCCAAATTCGTAACCCAGAAACAAACATGACAAACTAAAGAACCGGAACCGCAACCTATTTTCAATCATGGGTGAGCTAGAGAACTTTCTATGTCATTCGAGATATCATACCCACCATCAACCACCAACTCCTAGGAAGGTGGAAATTCACCCCCTCGATCCCCCCCCAGATTGACAGCGGCCGTAGAAGGATGCTCCATCGTTCTCGGGCGATTGGTCCTTGTAGTCCGCAAGGGGCTTGTAGTCCGCAAGGCCCGGTGCCGTGTGTGAAGTGTTTCCTGCGTTCCCCTGTTGCCCGGTAGTGCCGAAAGCAACGTCCAGTTTAGCTATGGCTCTACGGGAGAGCTCAGAATAGGCAATTTTGTCAGACATGGCAAAGGCACAGATTCTGAAGGATATCGGGAGGGTAGTCGGGAGAGAGGGGAGCCCGAGGATGTGAAGTAATTCGCGTTTCGTTTCCGGGAGTAAACTGAGGAATATCGAGTATCTCGAAAGCTCCAAGACCAATTTATAACAAAGTAATTCGTGTTTTTGTTTCCGGAAGTAAACTGAGGAATATCGAGTATTTTGGAAGCTCAAAGACCAATTTATAACCGTTTATCTTTTATGAAAGGATTATGGGGATGCTTTTCTCTTGGTGGTGGGTTTTCTAGAGTCGAATTCGGGGGGGGGGGAAGGGGGACCTTTTAAAGAGAAGCAGACTGCCCGAATTTCGGTGGGATCGCACGGAAAAATGGCCAAGCTCCCTATGTTACCATACCGGTATACGGGATGCTCACTTCCCCGTGCGATCCCCTCCTCCCCAGGTGCCCAAGTGCAGAGGGCATCCCCAGGGCTAAGTTACCCAAGTTCCTTCGCACTGAGAGGGGCGCAAAAAAACGCCCACGCGGAGCATCGACCATGGGTGAATGAGAACAAGGAGATCCAAGCCGTTCTTTTTGAAAGTGCTCATACTTGGAGAGCGCATCTTTGCAAAAGACGAGAGAGCCTGGCGCGCCTCGTAGCGTTTGCCCGAGGCCAAGGTTTGATGTCGATGAGGCAACCGGGGGGTCGACCAGAAAAGACACTGCCCAGATGGTGGTAGTACAATAACTTACGCTAAGCCAGTGCTCCAAAGAACAATTTATGCTCATAAACTAGAACTCACAGAACGAACGTATACCATTCAGTGCGATGTTCTTTCTCTCGTAAGGGCGCCCTTATCAGCTAAGTTCTCTAACCTCAAGAATAGGAGGCTTGAAGTCATCGATACACTAGCACACCCATTTGGTCCCGGCATAGGGTGCCAAGCACTGTACCACAACCGCAGCAGGTACCAAAAACCTTCTCTTTCCGCGAACACAGTTCAGGAACGCCCATGTGCCAGTTGTTGCACCGACTTTGGACCTCTGCATAAACTACGGTGCTATTTACTAAAGCCCTCTATTGTACTCGAGTACATGTATCGACAATAAAGGAACTGAAAATACAACTATTATTCCACAGATTACCCCACTGTTCTAATTATTAGGGTGTAACTACCTTTAAGTAAAATAGAGTTAATCACAACCACCCATTAAGAACACTTCCACGCTTTCTTCCTTTTTCTCCTTTTTCTTTTTTCCCCCTTCTTCTCCATCTTTCTCAGGCGATTGTGCGAAAAATAATCGCTCATCTACAAAGTCCCCCATTCCACTCCCATCATTGATGTGTGCAGAGGCGGGAATAAATCACATCCCCCCATCTGCGGAATTAGAGATGCTGGCCCATGGAAAAACTACCGGCATGGCTCCCGCCACACTAGCCATAAGGGGGTTCGTAAGTTCTCGCAGCCAACGGCCGGAGCAGGTGATGCTTGCCCTGAAAAGCCACTTCTGCAGCCTTAAAAAAAACACCGAAATACAATTACCATCCACCTTCGGGAGCGGCCGGCAGGGGAGGCAGGGCCATGGAAGAAAGTTGGTGAAGCCACCGGGCACCTACCATCCAATCCCGCATCCGACACTAAAGGAGACGTGATTCAAGATAACAGTCAGCGCACAGCGGTCGCACAATGAAGGATCATGCCAGGGTACAAGCTATTGTAATCATGCAAGGCCGGCTGTCTTGAGATATCTTCCCCGGCCGGGCTTGGTGCGCCAAACAGAAGCCGCGATATATGTGTTTATTTACAGAAACACTGCTTGAACGGGTTGCCGTATTCGCACAGCAGCTAAGACAACGACTTACAAGACGGTTGTGGAAAAGAAAACGTAACCTCCCCTTCATAAAAAAAGGGTTAAAAATTTCCATGAAACCTTCCCTAGCTCGCTAGTGCAGGAGCTTGCTACTACTCGTCATCTACGGTCACTCGCGGAGATCTACGGTCACCTCGATTTACGATTGATGCATAGCAAGTCATCAAAACATGCGTCGTGAATGTGGACGCAATCTCGGATGTAATTGCCTGAGGGTGGAATCTCGAGGAAATGTCGGTTCCAGCGCTTGCAAAATAAATTATCCTACAGCCGCCTAGAAAGCTCTCTCTCTCAGTTCAAGCAGGGCAAGTTTGGTCAATTGGGAAGAGCTGAGGGGAACTCTGGGACTGTATCGTTAAAAAAAACAAAAAAACTGCAATCCCCCCCCCCCACCCATGCGGCAGGTTTGCAGGACGGACTGCTATTACTGGAAAAGCACCCAAGCCATCTCGGTAGACAGTCATTAGGGCTAGATAAAGCCTACAGCTGGGTACGGTAGTGTGCTCGCGTAGTCTAATCTCTCTATACGGTAGGTAACAAGCAAGAGGAATCTGAAGGAGAGTACCAACTCAGTATGGGCGCTCAGATCCAGGCGTACGGTTGGCCATGTATTTTTTTTCTAATCCCTGTGTTCGGATACCCCCCACTTGTTACTTGTGTCCCCATGGAAAATTCGTGATACCTTTTCCCGGTGTGTGTGAACCCTGACCTCCAATCACGCGGGATACTCGCTGATGATCGGCAGACCTGTGAAACATGGTTTCATGCTGATCGCGTTTCGCGACAAAGTCAAAGCAAAGCAAAGTGGGGGGGGTTGAGACGAACTAGCGGGGCAGGTTCCAACCTGCAGAGCACACTACAAGTACCGTACCGTACTCGAGTACAACAGAAATACTGCGGGTTACCCTACAGTAATCGTGATCCTTCCCGCACGGCCTCTTCTTTTATCTGACATGAAAACCTGCAGAGAGTAATCTTAATCTTCGCAAGCACTCAATTGTTCACCGCGCATCCTCCTCCTCCTCATCCATAATACTCACCAATCGATTTCCCTACTGACCATGATTCATGTACTGTACCCGACCGCCGGCATTTCGTACCCTGCATATTGGTCTCATGACATGATTCCATAGAATAGATACGCGCTCCTGCGAGAGCCTATGAGGTAGCTTGAACATCAAGGAACTCCTACAATTGCAAAAAGGAAACGCTTTGTATCCAGCATATGCACGCGATTCGGTCCCACAGGCTTTGGGAGTACGTGGTGATCCTGTCAGTGAGGAATCGGCGTTATGCCGTAATCGTAAGTTAAGCCGCCTGTGTCCCGGGATCGCTAAAGAATGACCGAGAGAGACTTTTGCCAACCAACATGAAAAGAATACATGCTCACGGGACCTCCGTGCAAACGAAAGCGGACGGCGCGAGTTGGGTTACTCCGAGTTAATGATCAGAATCGATCTGGTACAAAGGATGTCACTCCAGGGGCACTATGTACTGCCCTGCACAGTACCATCTCGAGTTATTCCTACCGAGGTCAATATTCTAGAGATACAAGTGAAAGCAACATTTCACCTCTTCCGACACTCAGGAGAAATACCTCTTCGCACATCCTATCTCTCAAGTTACGTCTGGCGATTCTAGCGTTGGCGGGCAGCACTCGTAGCATGCAAGAAGTATCCGATGTTGGGGGCAGTGAATCCGTATGGACGGCACTCGGATACGCACGGACTCTTTGCCATATATTTTGTGAATCACTGTTATCGGGTACTTCTTGCCAACTGCGAGTATAGTCTTGTTGTCAAGCCTTGTAACAACTGTACTTTTATTATATTAACTTAGGGTAGTTCGACTCGAAAGGCCCATGCCTACCGGCAGACTACACGAGCGTAGCAGCTGCCTGGAGCATCTCCCACTAGTTTACCAGAAGAAACCTAGACACCTCCGTCGGAGCTTCTAATAAGCCAACAGGAGATACCGAGTTCTGTCCTCGTAGCAGTAGGCTATGGCATGCACATCTAAGGCAAATTCCGTACGCCACATATTTTGGGATGTCGGAAGCCTTTGCCCTTGGGACTATCCAACCAGATCTCGATCCGTCCCCGAGAACCGCAAGGTTATTCACAGACGCCGTCAGCATTATAGGCTCGAGCCGTGGTTGGGTTACCGGATCCGATCCCCCTTGGGCACGGCACGGACACCTCGGTTTCAGCCAGATACGACGCTTCATCCGTGATGCATGAGGTCAAGTGCTAAGCCAATTGATGGAATTAGTTATTGGCGCTTCACGGGCGACGCCCAAGTGGTAAACGAATTGAACTGCGGTATTGTAATAGTAACGCATGATAAGTACCATCCATTTTATATTGTCATGCAAGCACTGTATGGTGCCATAGCAGAGGGCGTAAAATGAGGTACTGGGTACATTGGCTTGGGGAAACTATACCCATAGTGCCCTAGCTCTCCGAGCGAGGTAGATTGGTAGAAAAAATGCATTATGATGGAGATCCTTTTGAGAGCTTTCAATAATAGTTGCGCCGATCCCAATAGGGAATTGCCATATCACTTCTAATGAACCCTGAATCCTTCCTTTTTTCTCATTAATACAACCTACCACTTACCACTTTCACCGGCCATAGAATGCCTTCTTCTCCTCTCTCCCTCCCTCTCTCTCTCACTCAACTTCATCTGCATTGACATGAAACCCGGCAGACGGGAACTCTTCCGCCCATCACCGCCCCCCCCCCCCAAAAAAAAAGCCCAAGTGACCAACGCCTCCCCATCCACCTTCATTTTCATCTCACGCTTTCATCAAAAGAAATCATTTCCACAGGAAGGGGAAAAACCCTATCCCTTGGTTAGTGGGCTAAGCCTAAATAGAGGACATAAAACGCGCCACACCCACTAGCAGACTGCAGTAGGATATGTTGACAACCGTGAAATTTCGGACGCTTACCGCATTGCGAGCATAACTCGAGAAAAAAAGACCATGGCGGGAATACAAAGGTGCACTAGTACAGCGTCATAGCCTGAAACAAAGACCTACATCACAGTGGTAAAAAAAAAAATTGCGGTGTGGCGGTTTTTGTTACTATTGATAGTTTGATAGATACATTTGTGCTATCAGCGCGTTAGTGCCTTGCCCCCTTTAGACACAATGCTCCGTTTCCCTCCTCGAAAAAAAAAGAACAATAAACTTGAATGCTATGCCTCTAGGCATTTAGATACCCGTAGGCCATAGCGTAAAGGATGGGATACGGCGGAGGAGACTCAGAAAAGGGGGGCTCAAAATAATAGCCTTTTTTGTTTGGAAAGAAAAGAAAAAAAGCTATTTCTGGAATGCATGGCACGATCATTTCACACTGGTACCAGCCGCTTGTACCATGGGCGCTTCGGGGCTCGAACCCAGTTCTGGTACTCTACCAGCATGCGACTTCAATAATGGGATGCTGCTTGCGAAAAAAAAGAAGTATTTGGCTCCCAGGCTTGAACCTTAGTACCGTACTACACGGCTTCATTAAAACCCGAAACGGATATTCCGGACTCAGTTCTTCTCCAGCTGCAGCCCCCGGTGTGAGTCTGGGAGCTGTAAAGTGCTTCTGTGATTTGACCCTCCTGGGATTGGTGCGCCCTACTGTACTAGACGACGGTGGTGTTTCGGGAATTGATAGTTGCGCTCGGGCTGTTTAGGAACGATCGACTCTTTTCTTAAGGTAAAAGTAGCGGACTGTGCCGCTCCTACTACTACAGTACTAAGTTGGGTCACGCGATACGGTAGGGCATGCAAAGGTACCTTGCAACACGTAATCACTACCGTAGTTCCTAAGGTCTAGCAATATAGTACGTGCCGTACCATGTGCCCAAAACGCCAAACCATAGAAGCATGTTCCAGCATGCATCCGTCAACAGCAGGCGACTCCCCCGATAAGAAAAAAATCATACCTAATCCTTAGTGCACTATTGCACCAACCTTGACCTCTTGCCCTGGGCAGAATATTCTAGCCTCACTCAAACCGCAAGTGGCCCAAAAAAAAACATGCTTGTTTCAAAAATGTTTCTAACTTGGGTGATCGCTCACTGGTTCGCCTCCGTCCCAACCACTGGACCTGCATCTGCCAACTCACTAATAGGAGATTAATCTCAATTCCATGTGCTTGTACTACACGAACTAAAGTTGACCGTAAACCCTCAATCGGAAGTAAATTTATGCACAGTATGAGGCTTAGGATTCGTGTTTTCCAAGCGATCGAGCAATTGTTGGTGGAAAAGTGATGAGCTGATCTCCACTTTTCACCGGCAGACAACAACACAATCTGCAATTAATCGACCGAGGCGGTTGGTCCATGGGAGACCATGCGCTAGTATGGCATAGTTACAGTAAGATTACAGGTAGCTGTATCATAACAATATTATGAGATAAAAACCCTTTTTTTGCTCTTTGAGGCCTGGTTAGGGCTTGATTTTAGGGCTGATCAGATATGCTGGTGCGAACAGAGTTACAAAAATTTGGGCCTCAATGGTCGTGATCATTATTGAACTTTGTTCCTGAAATCTGTTCTTTTCCACAGCCCCAGCCCTATTCCAGGATTGAGTTCGTCGGACACAACAGTGGGGTCGTATAGGCAGCGCAAGGCTCTGCAACAAACACATCTTTCTTGATACGATACACGCACAAACGGCGCATCGCGCACGGTCCGCAACACTCTCATGGGGCCTTGGGAAGACAATGCGGTGATGATAATTCCAAGTGTCTCGTGGACAGAACCTACCCCTGGTGAGTCAATTGACTAATGATTGAGCCTTAAGTTATGCAGTACATGCACCAGCAAAGGCCCCAAAACCTGGCCAACATCGTCAAGCTTCATTACGAGCACGGTGGAGAATCTAGTATCTCATCTTACCTACCGCTCGAGTTTAGTGAGAGAGAGATGATGTGCCTCTTCTGATCGGGAAACTTAGGCGAGTGCTCACACATGACCTCATTGCTCCTTGCCTTAGCTCAAGGGTGTACTCGAGCGCAGTGCTGAGGCACGTCCAGGGATTAAAAAGAGAGAGACAGCGATACATAATTTAACGTTAGCCCCTGTTCGGAGCGCAGCTGCGCAAAAAAAAAAAACTGTCGTTCTTGCAAATTTAACTCCTGCCAGAGCTCGAATCCCTTTGACACAGCAGCGCACAAAAAAAAAACAGTATTCATATAGCCGGTTGCCTTACTGAAAACAGAAATCTATCCGGTGATCCGCAAAAAAATTTCTAATCACAAAAAGTGCAACGGTGAAACGTTTCAGTTGCGATAAAGCACCGTGGGAAAGAAAAAAAAAAAGTGGGAAAAAAGATATAATATTTCTATTGTAGGGCCTTAATTTTATTTCCCCTCCGATGAATCCATTACTCAGCCTCCGGCGCACAGCAGAGGGAATTGGGTCGAGGAAATGTTTCAAGACCAGAATGAACGCTTTTTCGCCCTCCCCCTTACCATCACAAGGTGCTCGTCATGGAAGCGACCGGGGGTGGGGAGGAGTGGGGCTTCTTTTTCATTCCATCTCTTTCGCGCCCCCCCCCCCCTCCGCCATGGAGCGCACTTCGTACTTTGTGTTCTCACTTTTTATCTCCAGCTGCCAAAGTATCGGGTGTTCTGGAATGTACCTTCAGAGAAAAGGCAAATGTGCGTAGTTACCGTCGTCTTTGTGCCTTGCAGTAACTTAAAGAACACACACCCCTCGTTCTGCCCACCATGTGGTTAGATGTGTTTACAGAGAGTTTGGTCCCAATCGCGGCAGTGCATCGGTAGGTGCGCGAAAAAGAAAAAGAAAAAAAGATAACGAAGTGAACGCGACCCTGAGTTTCCTGTTCACTAATTTGAGGCACAGCTACCTAAGCGACACCAAGAGATGCGCACGATTTGCGGTTTCAGGCACCGGCTGCCGGTAAGGCTTAGCTAGATTGTGATCGTTTTCCCACCTGATCGTGCCATAGGCAAAACGCCTGATCTACATGTCGAACCATTGGGTTGCGGACGACCCTATCCTGTATTCATGGTGCTGTGCCGTATATTATTACGGCGCTGCACCGCGTCCCAGAATGTGACTCGCAGTTGTCCTTTGTTTCGGAGGACCGCTATCGCGAACATTTAACACAGTTCACACCTATAATATCCCAAAAGTAAATACAATTCTCATTGAGTCAGCTTGCACGGAGCTTTGCCCCGTTAATCTTGGTGCTGCCATTTCGTCGATCAGGTCAATTCTTCTTCGCTCTTTGATCGCCGGTTGTACAGTACCCTACCTTGTCGCAGCATGGCAGAGCCACGCCAAAATGGGGGTGGGGGTGGGGGTGGGAGAGAATGGGTATGACCATCTTAGGCCCACTGTATTAATCCCCTCATAAATTCCGACCGAATTATATGTCCAGGTAGCTGAGGATCTGGGAGTCTACCGGTATATTCCACCACTCGTGCCTTGATGCACATGGGAATCTCCTGCAGTGGGCCTCATTGTGCAGAAGGGCCTGGAAATCCGTCCCATCCGCCCAAAATTTATATTGTGGTTTCATTTGAAAAAGGCATTTATTTCGAGAAAATTACCGGTCCCGTGAGCACCCATTTCCCCCCAAACCTGGGTGCGTTTATCACAATATCCGAGTGGTTTTACTGAGCGAAAAATAGCTGTAGTTGAGTATCATATCTTCTAGTTGTGTCGTGCATCCGCGAAAAGCTGGAATCTGTACCGGTACTCGAGTAACCGAACTGCAGTATACCGTACCGGTACGTCGTACAACATCCGGGTAATCCTACCCCGGGCAGGGGTGCTTACTGCGTGGAATTCAAGCTTTCCTCATTGTAATCATAACCACAAACCACAAACTTCTTACCGCAAAATCTTGTATGATCCATTAACTACGGTATCTCTACTAGTCCCTCCCTCCCTCCCTCGGCCCACGATAGGTTTGGTCTGACAGGTCAGCGGAATTTCGAATACTGCTTGATGAAATCCGCACACTCAGCATACCCCCGGGCTTTACAGTATGCGAAAAACATTGGCGGTAATCCTCTTAGGCGTTTTTTGCCTCTAAGCACGGAGGTTAGAGGCCTGCCGGGGATAGTGGATTTTACGAGATTTTACGGTATTATAGTTCCAAGACGCCAAGGCGGGGGAGGGGGGGGGGGGCAGACATGACAGCATGGGCTTGCATGTAGAATTTCAAGTCACACCTTTATCTGCAGTAGTAAATCAGGGAAACCCTCATTACCCTATGATACCGGCTGCTCGGGGCCGAGACATTTGGTAGAACTGAGTTTTCTGAAACAATTCACCGTAAAAACCGGAACAACCGGGAACCCCGTTAGGGCGCCGGCGCTTCCCTCCCTAGTAGGGCCATTGTACTTTTCTTTCCATGATATCTATCTTAACTGAGGGCTAAAAGAGTCTTTTTGCCGCGTTTTCTACTATTAATCCAAAGGGGGAAGGTCTGGGCGTCCTAGCGTCATTCTCGATTATCCCAATTCTGACTTGTACTCACGTCGCCGGGTTGCTCTGTCACTTCCTATTATGGAATCGCTCATCCTCGGGTATTTTGGCCAATATAATTTGTTGGGAAGCAATAGTTACGTCCTAGCTCAGATGGCTCAGAACCCCAAGAACCAAGACTACAGTACCTTCGTTCAGACTCTGGCAGACCACCTGAGTGAGAGGCCAACCGCCTGACCAACCAGCCAAAAATCATAAGTGCAAGAGAGTTCACGATGCCACAGGGTCCTAGGTCTGCCAATCGTATTCCAATTCTAAAGAGAGCTGTGGTTTTACCCCTAAATTGGCATGCGGAACTTAGTTTTGCGGTAGCTATTAGGGTTCACGTTAATGGTAGGACCTTGGTTGATACAGCATTGCCACAACTTTCACAAGAAATTTAATAAATGTACCATTCATGGTGGTAATAATAACTTTGATGGATAGTATTTGAAATTTACTCATAAGCTTCCTCAGATTCTCGAGCACTATAATACATGTAACTAGAGTCATGGTCTTGTTTTAAGGAGTCTTTTCCCATTTCACCATTGATGCAATAGTGATTGTTTTGTGGATTTTATTGGCTAAAATATCCGAGGATTGAGCGATTCCATAATTGGAAGTGATAGAGCAATCCGGCGACGTGAGTATGGTGTCTAATATCATACTAGCGGGGACTTATCCATAAGAGCATGGTATTAGGGCACCAGGTTCCAATACCGTAAAAATTGAGAAGACACAGAATACGCTAGCAAGGGTAAACAAAGTGTGGCAAATCGTGATATGATACCTTTTAGAGGAAATTAGACTGCCAAAAGAGACGAAATTCTGCCAAAAGAGACGAAATTCTGGGGCTTGGGGTGGTGATCACGAAAAGTATTATTACCCCTTGAAGCAATTTCTCTTCCGCCGGCCCTTTCTTACCCTTGCTAGCATATTCTGTGTTTTCCCAATTTTTATGGTACCGTATAGCGCAAGCACACACTAGTAGGATTTGCGAGATCCAGTGAGAAGGGCAGCCGAGTCCCGGGCTATGATCCGGTGCTTCCTCAGTAGACTACCGAGGGCCGAAGTGGATTAATTTAGTTGGCGTAGAAAACCCAACTACGGCTAGAACCAGCTTCCCCGACAATAGCCTAAGCCACTTCAATCTCGTAAAAATTCGTTGAGTCCACTAACGCCTGAAGGCTTCCGACCTCCGTGATCAGAGACAAAACGCCCCGGGAAGGAATAGTGCCTTCCTTCTACATGCGGTATAGCTTGGGCGATCTGGGCTTGCTGGATCTTATCAGCCGGCATTCTGTATTCTTTTAACCAAGCCTATTGTGGTTTAGTACGGTGATTTCTCTTGCGTAATCCCGTGGTGAATTTAACGAGTTATCACTAGAACGGTAACAAAGTCTATTGGTTACCCGTGATGTCACTCGTAAGGCCTCCACAGGCGGGTTGAATCATTGAGGGGTATCACAAGAGCGGAGGGTGGGGTGGACGGTGGTTAGGTTAAGGTTTGGATGTTTGCTATTGGTCAGAGAAAGGAAAGGGAAACAAGGAAAGAGGTAGAAAGGGGAAGGAAGCGATGCCTATCATACAAATGGGTTTATGCACATGAAGGGTGAGGCATCCAGTCACGGAGAATCACTCATGACCACTGGATCGAAGCTAGGAACACAAACCCCAACATGAATTATAGAATTTCCCCCGATGACATGGCGATAATACTAATCAAGAAAGAACTCTCTGGGACAGACTTCACGAAGGGGGTATCATCGCTGCCGGAAGGGCCCCTAAATATCGGGGCTGTAGCGCAACTTAGAGCATCGCAGTGTTGTCACATCTTACTGTCCCGTATAAACCTCGCGAATTCTGAAACTCTTTTTATACAAGAAGCTGACCTGTTTTACTAGATCGCCTGCTGTTGTGGACATATCCTTTGAGTTTTTTTCTACAGTTCGGGATAGTGGGGCTCAAGTTCGACCCCCCTCCCTTGGCAAACACGCCTGCAGCCATTCTTCGGACTCTACCCTTTTCATGTAAACTACAAGGTAACCGTCCCCACTTCCTCTATATACCGCTAATCGCACCGAAGCCGACTAAGCACCTTCTAAAACCTGCTAGGAAGGTTTCAGAACATCTTCGAGAAAGGAGTCCTAAAGAAATCTCGACTCGGGGGAGTCGACCGAGGAGGAGCACGAATCCTGGATCCGAAATGGCCGTGCTGACTCGCATGGCAATCTACCATGAACTCAGAAACCGCTGTCCCTACTTTTCCTTCATGGATCCTGTTCGCTGGCCAAAATGTTCCTGACTGGCGATGTCTAAAGAGAGCAACGGTTCACTGGGGGGGTTTTTTTTGATCTTTTTTTTTGATCTTTTTTTTTTGAAAGTCCACTAACGCTCGGCCATCAGTTGTTGCCCTCCTGCCTTCACTCTTTGGTGATTACCATGATAGTCGAAGATTTGTTTTGCCAATATGCAATTTCTCTCAGCCATCCTCGCCCTATCACTCGACCCAAGCACAGACTAGGCTACACCAGCGGCTGCTTCCGTCCACCGCCGGTCCAACGGGTGTCTCGGAGTTGATTACTGTAAGAGGAAGCTAAACGTGGCACTACCGCCGCTATGGTAAGTTCTTCCCGTTTCTCCCACCCATGGCCGCCTACTCCCGCCAAAAACGTCCGCCAGGCGGCGCCTGCGATGACCACGCAGTGGGGGGAGATTCAGCCGCGATCTTCCCCACCAAGTGCCGTCATTGTCGCAGATTTGAATAATAATGCGCACTGCCCACAGTTCGTGCACCGCCCGGGATTTGTAGTGGGGCCTTTGCTACCATGCCTGGGCCATGATGCGGACCCCGGAATGGCCTATGTCATCGGCGGCCTGCCTCGGAATGCCTACAGCAAGAACCCCCAGTGCAATGGTGGTGGTGGGGCCTTCAGTATGATTGATTTCCAAGCGTGCAGCTTCGGGGAACTTCATAGAAGTTGGCGGGATTGGCATGGGATGCATGCGAGACATGTGATTCCCAACAGACTGGCTGTCCAGGAGTGGTAGAGGAGGTTTCCGTGCTTGTGGGGATTGACCCCAGCTATGAAAGTTGGCTGTGCCCTAATTAGCTCCTAGTTTGGCGTAGCGGGTGGGTAACGGCGGACATACTGCCTCCCGCTACTATCACGGATGCCTGCGCTGACGAAGTCAATGGTATCAGAGCAAGGCACTAAGTTAAGGTAATGACGAGGTAATGATTCAGAGAAGATGGAATGGGAAATTGAGGGCGCGGTAAGTCTTGCTGCTCTTGCGACTCTAGAATTAAAGGCTGAGAGTGATCTGTAGCCTGCCTCTATGAGGAATTAGACGTTACCTGCTCCTTAACGAGAAATGACGACCCCGAGTGAGACGTAGTGTATCTAATTTTTCGCCCCGTTGTCCTTTCAGTGATTAATCTTGCTCTCAGGCCAGGGCCCCTGTTTAGCAAGACATTATTGCGGCATATCCGCTATTTGGTTCCCCCATATCCACCTATTCCAGATGAATGAGCTCGGGTGGTGAAATAATCATGAGACATCACTCCGACACAGTATGACATAAGCCAAGTCCACGACCGGGATAAGTACCGTACTCGAGTACTCGAGCACAAGCGTTAAGAGCCTCAAGTCCTACGCGTGGACTCTCATACCTCGAGAGAGATACAAGGGTAGGAGAGCAGACAGGGGTACTAGTACTACAACCCCATCCGCGAAAATTCCGATAAAAACAACAATCTAACCAGTACCTTCAACGACCTCCTGCAGCGAAAGCACAAACTTCACCGCGTCTCCCCCCCTCCTTCCGGCCAGCGGCCGCCCGGGGCACAACCAGCCACCCCGCCTGCAGGATCAAAAACACACACAATCAATTAAACCACCACCGCAAGGCTCTCAGAACATTCCACGAACAACTCTCCCTGCAGTGCAATTTCAAACCCCCCCCTCCCCCACACCCACACCCATCCACACACACCACCCTTCCTGTCAAAAAAAACCCCCCCCGGGCATAACCTTCCAAAGCCTTCAACCTTCCCCCGATCACATTTCCTCCACCACCTCCTCCACCTCCATCTCCACCATCACCCATAGTACTCCACCTCCGATCCCTTTTTAATTCATTTTTCAATAATAATAAAAAAAAAAAAAAAGGGCGCGAAGGAAAAATAAAATACTATACATGACAGGATACAGCATGCACGTATGTACAGTACGAGTACCTTCCGGGGGATGCTGATGGGTGACTCTACAAGCACCAACAGCAACAACAACAACAACAACGAACAAACCCTACCCTACACCCACGCCAAGCTATCCGTGCATCACACGAAGAAGAAGAAAACAAAAAAAAAACAAAAACAGAAGAGAACAGTTTTCCAAATCCTATTATGATAGCACACACACACACTTTACGCTTCACGAATTCTCACTCGTGGTTACTTTCTCCAGAGCAATTATGTACCACGTTTCACAAGGGGGGATCACAGTACAGCCCGAGCGGGGTACAGAACCGCACCCTACACATTACATACATACACACATACATACATATACATATACATATACATATACATAGAAGGCTGTGCCGACAACGCCGCAAAAAAAAAAAAAGAGAGGAACAGAGAGGAGAGAGGAGAGGAGAGGGAGGAGGAAGGAAGGGGAAAGAGAAGGAAAAAAAAGGGAATGCCTGAATATTGGCGCGGGCTATACAATAATAATAATAATATAATAGCTACCTACCGTCCGGTAGCTATCTATCTATCTATCTATCCATCTAGCTATATCTAGCTAGCTAGCTAGGCGCGCATACAACCTTTTCCCCTTTCCACCACCACCACCACCACCACCATCTCACATCACAAAAACTTGTTCCCATTCCATTTTCATTCATATATATATATGTAGCACGGTTACCATACATAAACCCATACCATACCATAACCATACACAGCCAAAACCTTGTTCCGACAGGTTGCGACTCGGACTGCGGACCCTGGGGCTTTTGTGTGCCTTTCGGTGCCTCAGGCCTATCGCGGGATTATCTACCGTATGTCGGTCTCTCAATCTGTTCGTTCGTTCGTTCCTCCCTCCCTTCCTTCCTTCAGGGTCCTTTCTTTTTTTATTTTATTTTATTTTATTTTACATCGCCACTGTGGGGGGCGCCTTCTTGGAGGAGGGGGGCTGCTAACCGGAGTGGGGTGGACGGTTGCAAGGCCCCTGGATGGTTGCTTGCTTGCTTTGGTATTTTATGTATCGTTGGGGGCTTGGGCATGAGACATGGAAGGAGGCTCTTCTGCCCAGTTTCGGGTTTGACCTGTGCTTACCAATGGATGGGCTTCCGGGGAGGTGGGGGTAGATAATGTACGAGTACTGGTATCATACAGAGCTCGAGTATTGTTGACATAAACTAACCCTCACTGCCACACTACCTTGCCCCGCTCGCATCCGGATCAATGTGTTGGTTGTGGAGTTGGCGTATTGAGACAAGGGGTCGGTAAACTCCCGATTACCGTGTCTCGCTTTCCTCACGGTTGCATGCGAAAGCGCGGCGAGTGACACAGGATGAGCGATTGACCTCACAAACTATCATACTAGTACAAAGTAGAGCGGATAGTACTTGTAGGAATCACGCTATGGTGGCGGGGAGTTTTTTTTTTTATAAAAAAAATAAAACAAAAAGTTTAACCTCTTTAGACCCGGTTTGACTTCAAGTAAACCTATCCAGAGGTCTGTAGTGAGGTAGAAATGAGTAAATAAATAAAAAGGTCTCGAAAATCAAAAAAATCCTTTCCCATTTCTCCAGACACCCTGCACCCTTTTTTTTTCTCTGTCTCTCAGAGCTAGGAAAAAAAAAAAAAAAAAAAAAAGAGAAGAAAAAGAAAGAAAGAGAAAAACCAGACCCCAAAACCAGACCCAAACAACCGACCTGACCCAGCCCAACCTAAACAAGCCCCGCCCTTCTTTGTGGGCCAGGGGGAAATGAAGTGAGGAACCCGAAAAAAACATCCGTCTATAACCAAGGAACCATATATACCGGAGAAGAATGACGGAAATAAGAAATAGAGAAAATCTGAAATCGGCCGTCAAAAAAGCAGAAAGCAAAGATGCGAGATGAAAGAAGCGAGGGGGCAAGGAAGCAAGGAAGAGGGTGAGCCAATTTGGGAGACCAGGCAAGATAGTTTTCAGCAATTCCTTCTCATACGTGATTCGAAGAACTTTTATGAGGGGATAACAGGGATACTTGTTCAAATATGCGTGTTGTAATCTTCATCGCCCTCAGCATCATAATCAAGTTCATCATCGTCACCACCATCCGTATATCCAACCCTCGCCAGCTTTTTCTGCTCAACCCCGGCCTTCACGATAGCGTCCTTTCCCGTGGAAACAATGGTATAAACCCCATTACCGGTATGATCGATAATTCCATGTTTCGAAGCCCACGCGATAAGACCCTCATCTGGAACCCAGCGGTCGCGTGAGATATCCTTGTAGTTGTTCTTTTCGTAGTGCTGGCCGACATGTTCCATCCTCTGTTCCCAGCCTTGGTCCCCCGAAAACTGTTGCTTGCAGTAGCCGCACCTGCTCTCCTGTGGCGGCGCTCGACGCTCGATGCGGCAGCGCTCGATCACTCCTTCCATGTAGCTTGTCATGGAAGATTTGTTGCCCTCTGGAGCCGGGTGCATACGTTTGAGGTGCTGACCGAAAAGGTCTTTTCGGTTGAAGATGGCCTTCCTGTCGGCGCACAAAGCATCGTCGCAATGCCAGTAGGATAATTGGAGATGTTGGCTGTTTACGTGACGCTTCCACTCGTTTTTGCTGCCGAATGTTTGCTCGCAGCCCGCGAAGTAGAATACACAGAGGAATGGTCGAAGGTGCTGCTGGTTCATGTGTTTTCTGGTGGCCATGTGAGCTGTGGTTAGCCCATTGCCGGATAGTGAAAGAAGGCTGTAGGGGGGGGGGTTCATACTTAAAGTCGGAGGCGTGATTAAACACTTTTCCGGGGTGCTCCCGGCACACTTTTCTCTCCTTGGGCTTTTTACCGGCGCCCCGGCCCCGGGGCTTCTCCCCACCCCGGGCTTTCCGGGGTTTCTCGCCCTCGCCGGGGCTTGCGGCAAACGGTTTCATCATACCTGGGGGGCATTTATTCCGGCGGTTCTTGCTTGTCTTCAGCTTCAACGCCCTGGTAGGCGAATTCTGTCTGGAGCCCTGCCCTGAGGAGCAGGAATGATCGTGCTTCGGCGAATGGTCATGTTGCTGTGTATACGGCTCCATTAGAGGAGGGGGCTGGTCATAATAGTATGGTCGATCGCAGTAGGAATGAAACATCATGGGCATGGTTTGCTGGCATCCGTAATCATTCTCCTCTTCGTCCATGAAGTCGGTATGCCCCTCTTGGCTCTGGACGTCCCCGTTCGAAATATGAACTAACTTCGGACACACATAACCGCTCGGTGGTGCCAGGCTTGGGTCCACTCGCCCATCCAAATCGCTAGCTCGCGACATAAAGAATTCCGGACTAGGGGAAAGGGAGCTCTGGCGACGATGTCCGTCTTCCTCAAGAGATCCGCTCGAAGACTCGGTCGGCGATTGGAAAGGATAGTAGGAACCGTTGTTCCCACTACTCAAGGACTCTGGCAGGGAGTGTTGGTACTTGCTTCCCTGGTTGCTGTAGGCGATATCGCCTTGCAACCCTAGTGGCCGGTGAGTGCCCAGGTTCCGGGTGTCGTGAGTAACTATAGCACCCGTGGATATAGCGTCACCCACGTAGCGCTCGATTGAGTTCGATGGGGCGGACGAGCTATTATCTGGGGGTAGCTGCAGTCCTGCTAATATCTCGACATTTCGAACTAGTTCTGGTTGAACCAGAGAAGAATACGACGGCCATTGGGAATAGGGAGACATGTTCGCCTTGAGTGATGAAGAGGGCTGTTTTTATTTACTCTCTTGCTTGAGTCGCCCTAAAAAGGCAGAGACGAATGATAAAACAGCACCGATGAGGCGGTGCTATTTGTAGTGTTTCAGTAAACTCCTATCAGGCCATCCGTCAGCTTCTACGACAATTCTAAGGCCAACCAAACAGACGATAGTTCCATTGCTCGCCTCGTCCCTCAGTGCAGAGAAGCATAAAGAAACGATAACCTTGTGCAACAGATCAAAGCAGGGGAAGGAAAATGGAGTAAGGCTAAAAAAAAAGAAGAAGGCGAACGGACCGAGCTCGCGGAGTATTATACCGCAGGAACAAAAAAATATTATACACACCTTTCAAAAGGGTTTAGTCGAAACTTAAGGTGAAGAAATGTTAAAGTGTAATTGAAAGGTTCTGTCCGAAAAAAACGATAGCCCTGAAGCTTATATGGTGCCCCGGATTTGCTATAGGCGGAAACCTTACTATAGCGGGCAAATGCGACAGCAGCAAAATGTATTCGACAGTCTGATTTCCAAGCCAGGAGGAAATCCAGGAGATGATAGGAAATCTAGGCAGCAGTCCTATATATACTAAGACAGGACGGTTCTTCTGGCAATTGCGCAGCAGGAGCCTCTGGCTGAGCAGAGGATGTGGTGGAAGATGTCAAGTATATGGTGGGAGAGTAGAGGGGTGGCCGAGTGAGAGGAGCGGAGGGCGCGGAGAGAAGGGCAACGTGGGGGTAGGGAGTAAAAAGTGATCCGTGAGAAGGAAACAGAGGAAGGGGGCCCGACAGCCTTTTTTGTACCTGTCAGTTCTACCCACCTGGTACCGCACCGGCGGGTGGGTGGATGTGCACAAAATGCGAGTAAGGGATCCTAACAACATGCTCTGCCGGCTTGAAGGGGGGGGGATGAGATTGGCGCACAATAATCCCGTCTTCCTTCTTGCTTGTTGACACCGCCCCAAATGCTTGTTGGCCGATAGCTTCTGGTCCTGTGGAACAACTTGCAGATGGATAGGTGGGGGGGGGGGTGGAGAATGGATAACCTTGGTTGAGCCTCCTTCCAATGTACTGAGTATTATCGATAGTAGCACAGTACATACTGCTTAGCTCTAGTGAGTGTCCTTCTTCACCCGAAGCAGACTCGCAGAGGTCATTGCCAGGGTTTCCATGCAGGATGATTCGCTCGGGAGCTCGCCGTCAAAATGCAATACGGCACCTAAAGTCTTTCCCCAGAGAAGAACATTTGCACCGCAAGCCCTTTTGCAAGTTTTCCTTTTTTCCTCTTGGTGGAATTCGTGCGCAATGAAACACCACTTCTTTAGGTGCGGTGCTGTGTGTACATTTATTTGCTTTTTCTTCCCCCGACTGCGTCGAAAGCATTGTCCAGGACACACCTTCACCCATCACGATGTCATTGCGTGTCTGCCAGCCGGCAACTGGAAGTAGATGTGTTCGTGAGATCTTTTGCGGTCAGCACAACACAACAGGCATGTCGATTCCTTTCTTTCCTTTTAATTTCTTCTCCAGCACAACTCATTGCTATAGGATGGAGATTATTGATCACGTATCACTGTGAAAGAAAAAAAAAGTTCCCCATACTCATCGTCATCACCATCATCACAACCATCCAAATCCTGATCACGGTGTTGAGTCGACCCCATATTGAAACATAGGGCAACATGAAGGGGGCAGTAAAATTTACCCCAAAATCCAATTCAATCTCATCTGGAATTCCAGGGGATCTCCCGTTTCTATGAATACCGCACAAACAGATTAGCCCTTTTCGTAAACGATATATTATTGTGTCGAAGAAAAACGAGAATTGGAAGGGATTTTGTTTGGGAGGCGGCCCCGCCTCCACCGAATGCCGCCCCGCCATAGGAGGAAGAAACTGCCCCTTCACCAGAGCCCAACACAAAGAAATAAAATAGGTTCACAACCAGAAGAAGAAGAAAAGAAAAAACAGCCCCATCTTCAACGTAATTATTGCAAGAGGGAGAACCAGACCCAAAAGGAAGTTCAAAAAACATCTAGAACCCCACGAATTAGCAGGCCTAAAGGTCCGCCTCCCATGCGCCTCTGATTCGTGCGATACCTTCCCTCTACTACCGGTAGTATCTCCCATGGTATCCCACTTCAGCCATGACATTGAGTAGTATCGCGCCGCACTCACCCCTACCTAACCATAGCTACCCGCAGACACCACCACCACCACCACCACTCTCCAACTCCCAATCAGATAGAACAAAAAAAAAAAGTTCAGGCACATCAAAAGTAGCCTAGGCAACAGCAGGCGGATCTCGCTCCTCCTCCTCCCCTCTGTCTCTGTCCCATCCATCCATCCACCCACCCACGAGGAAAAGGAACCCTTGGACAAAAGATCACCCACAACAAAGCGCGCACACAGGAACTTCCCTGAGGAACAGGATAGAGAAAGAGACAGGACAGACGCACCTTCGATTGCTGCACGGCATCGGAACAAGATCGAGCTCAGACGTTTCACTGGCCAACCGCTTGGATGGGATCACTTTAGGCGCTCGGTTAGCACCGCGGTATTTGGGAAAAAAAAAGGGAAATAATAATAATAACAAAAATAATATGAAAGAGCCTCAACCATATACCACTGAATCCCACAATACCCCGTATTTTCATTATTTCACTTTTCCTGATTGGAAAGGAGGCGGGGGGATTAGGTAGGAATGGTACGGTAGATGACGATATTATGATATGCTGCGCTAGCGAATCTCTCTCCCCAAGATAGGACTTTTTCGTCTGATTAACATGCTTGCTTGGCTTTTTCTCATCGCTCGCCTGTTTGGAAAAATGGTGGGTTCACAAGTTCTCACCCGGTACTTCTACCTATCACCTCGCCTCACTTGGTCTTGCACTTTGTCTTTTTTTTTTTTTTTTTTTTCCTTTTCATTTTACTTTCTATCGATAAGCCACCTACCGATCCCGCATAAGCCTCCTTCCACCCCGCTCCAGCCAAAGAACGGGGCGGGGCCAAGACTCGGCCTGTCCTTCCCTGCCCTGCCCTTCCCTGCCCTTCCCTTCCCTTCCCTTTCCTTACGTGCCTCTCACTTTCATCCACTCACTCACTTATTTACTTACTCACCCCCCCCTCCTCCTCCCCTCCCCCAGGCTTCTCCCCCTTTCTCCACAGTTAGAATCGAAATAGAAAGACGGGCATGAAAGCGAAGCAAAGCAAGCAAGAGAAAAACGTTTACGTGGCTATGCCCTGTCTACCTACCTGCCCGCCTACCTTACCTACCTACCTACCTACCTTACCCTACCCTACCCACTACCTACCTACCTATCTATCTACCGGTATGATATCTTAGCTATCTATCTAACCTATCTGTCTGTCTGTCTGTCTGTGTGTGTGTGTGCGCAATGCCCCCCTACATACAGTGCACCCCTTCCTACTGTTTATATATATATATATATATATATATATTTTGATTTGTATGATCATCCAAAACGTAATGCGTCAGATGGGGGGTGGGAAAGCCCCCCCTTCTCGGCATGAGCGTGAGTGATGGATGGCTCTATTTCCCTTTCCCTAACCTAACAAGGGGAAATGGGAGAGAGGGAGAGGGAAAAGAAAAGAAAAGTAAATGTGCGAAGTACAGGAAGTGAGTGAGTGAGTGAGTTGAGTTGAGTGAGTGAGTGAGTGTGCGAAGGGGAACAGTACAACGCACACGTTGCGCGAGCCACAGGGTTGGGTTGGGCGTGTTGATGATGGTGATGATGATGATGATGATGGGGAAGGGGGGCTAGTTACCGTAGTTAGTTAATTAGGTGATGGTGGGTGGGAGAAAAGCTAGGGTGCGCAGCTACGCACCTGGAAATGATGGGACGATGGGAGGTGAGTGAGTGAGCGAGTGAGTGCAGTGAGGTACAGTTACGGTTACTCTTCCTTCCTTCCTGCACCACACCGTTAAACCCGCGAAACTTGTGCGATATCGTTACGAGTTATAGTTATTATCGGATTATATGAAATTTCAATTCTCACCGTTTTTTTTACCCTAAAATATTTTATTTTATTTTTCCAACAAACAAATAAGGTACATATCCATTCGTTCCATCCTCCCCCATCCATCCATCCATCAATCCATCAATCAATCCACCACCCCATCCTGCAGATAGCTTTACCGTGATCTAGTTTGGCAACCGAGAAAGAAAGAAGGAAAAAAAAAAATCGGCAAAAAAGAAAAGGAAAAAAGAAGGGGGGAGAAGAAAAAAAAAACCGGATGTGAAACACTCCAAAAAACTAAAAAAAATAATAAAAAGTTATCGAACCTCTCTCTCCATCTAACTTGACTTGACTTGAACGGAATTCACTAATTCACTTCACTGCACTCGAGTATCGTATCGTTACCGTACCGTGCCGGTTCGGTCAGTCGGTCGTCCAAGGAATCTCCAAGAAATAAAAAAAAGACCCGCAGTTTTTTTCTTTCCTTCTTTCTTTCATTCTTTCGAAACTCTTGGGTGATTTTGTTTTTCCAATTAAGGAAATGGATACTCCGTCCAAACCACGCGCGTCCGTTGCTTTCTCAACTCCAAAGGAAAAAAAAAAAAAAAAAAAAAACGAGAGGAAACCCTTTTTGGGCGCTTGCTCGCGGACGAAAGGGATTATTACGATTTTTTTTATTTATATTTTTTCTACTGGTTATGATAATAATGATGATGATGATGATAATAATAATAATAACGATAACAATAACAATACGCCGATGAAAAATGGGGTAGTGTATAAAAAATAAAAATAAAAAACATTTTTTCCCGTACGCTATGATATGCGCACGCTTCTGCACCTTTCGATCCTTATCGTTGAGGAGGAGCACGTTCGTCCACGGGTACGACGTGTTTTGGGAATTAAAATAGAGACGGATTGGGGCTTGGGGAGAGGGTTAGCATCAAGGAAAGCCCCCCTTCTTCCTCTCTTCGTTCTTTTTTTCAGGGCTGTCCTTGCATCTATCAGGAGCTTTTCTTTCTTTTTTTTTTCTCACACTCAACCCCCCATCTTCCCCCAATCGCTAGCCGTTAGCCCTACTGACTAGGAGGGAGTATGTATGTGGTCAGGCAGGTAGGGATTATAAGGACGCATGAGTGAGTGGGTGGGTAGGGAATAAAAGTGAGCGAGGATACGTGGTGTTAGTATGCTAGTTAGTGAGTGAGAGAGCGAGCTTGTGTGCATTTTTCTGAACACTAACGTCCGAGTGATGTTATGTGATTATCCAGTTCTCCTCCCCCTCCTCCTCCACTCCCCTTATCATACCATTCTCCTCTTCCCCCTGTTTTCATCTTCCCACTTGCCCCCGCTTACCCCCCTCTTCCTTGCTTCGCGTCGCTTTCTCAGGAATAAAAAACTCCAATCGAATGACCTCTCTCTAACCTGTCGCCACTACAAAAAAGAGAAAAAGGAGAAAGAAAGAAAATCTAACTGTACAACAACCGTTGCTTCGAATTACCCCCCTTCCTCGCCTAAGCGAAAAGGTCATAGGGAGGAAAAAGTAAACGGGTGGAAGAAAAAAAAAGAAGGCTGGGGCAGATAAGAATGGTAATGATGGCAACTACAGGAAAAATGATATGAGAATAAAAACATGAAACCCCATTAAAATGAATCGAGTGATAGATGATCGCCGGGCTCCTTCACCCCCTCTCTTCAATCGAGCATGCCGAACATCGTTCGTGGCAGCACTGAATACACGAATCCGTTAGGCCCACGGTATACGGGCCAGGGTCAGAACACCGCCCACTGTTACACTATAGTAATCAAGGCAAAACGTTAGAAGTTTGCAGAAGTGAGTGAGTTGTATGTGATCTTTTTTCTCCGTAACTTACGCAATACCATCTTTTGTCCTTCTTGTTGCCCTTCTCGTCTTTTTGTGTGGTGGTGAGTTGGGAAGGCTGTAACTTCTCTGTCTTTTCCTCTTCAGGCGGCGCCGTGGATTCGATGATGGGTCGTTCGCCCATGTCATCGTCTTCCTCCTCTCTGATATCCTCTGCCTCCTCCTCCTCCTCCTCCTCCTCCTCTGTAGAATGCAGATCCCCAAACACATCGTCTTCATGAAACATGTAATCCTTGATATGGTTCCCCTCCTCGAAATGCTTCCCCAGGTGATCGAACCGTTCGTCCCAGCCATCCAATCCCTTTTTCTTTAACTGCACAACACAGCCCTTTATTATAATCCCGCCCCTCTCCTTAGGGCAGAATCCGCACCAGAATGTCTTGAAGTTGTTGCGGCCAATGTGTGCTTCGTTGGTCCATTTTTGAATTTCTTGCTTATCAATAATGTTGTGCGCGTTCTTCAAGTGCGTGATATGAGACTCCCTCCGAAACGAAAGTTTACCACAGAGACCGGTAGACTTGGGAGCGATGACCCCGCATTTCCACAACTCGAGTTGAAAGTGTTGACTGTTCTCGTGACGCTTCCAGTCGTTTTTCGAACCGAATGATTTCCCACATCCCCGGAAGGTACAGGCAAACGGGCGTGAGTGGCGTTTCATATGTTTCCTGGGAAAACGTCAGCATTGCCTTACTGCGCCGGGGCGGTCCCCCGGATGGTCCGGCAGGGTCACCCAGGCATGATTTCTATATATGCACAGACTATAATCCTCCCCTCATTACTGTTAGCTATTATGGTAGTGCTCTTACTTTAACTCGGACGGCCTGTGAAATGTCTTTGCACAGACCAGACAGGTCGCAGGGCCTTTTTGCAATCCCGAACTGGGTCCAGGTCCAAGCCTCAGTTGAGCGGCGTTCCCGGCATACTTGGTGCCTGCCTGCTTATTGGGTATCGCACCCCGCTGGGCTCGTAATCCCATGGCCAAGGGCGGCGAGAGCCGAAGGCGGCCCTCAGCTGGATGTGGCTGCTGTGATATCTCCGTGGCTGCGGTGGTCCCTGTTGGTGAAGAAACTGTCATGGTCCCCTGAGGGGATAGTGCGCTGGCGCGGTCCTTATCCGCTGCATCTGGGCTGTGGAGGTCAGTGTTGTGATTGAGCCACCTTCCTGCTGGCCATGGATCCTGAGTAGTTGCCTGCTGGATATACCCCCGAAGTGCGTGACTAGCGCTTGACCTCTCAGAATTGGGTAGAACACCCAGTTCGTTGCCCCCGCGCATGTCATGGTCTGGGTCGCTTTCCTCAATCCTTCCTAAGGCAATCCTCTTAGAGATGGGCCCGTTAGGTCCTGAAACAACGGCCTGGGGGTCCTGGGGCGCCTGGGGCGCCCTCTGGGATTGGGTGGGATAGCTGCCTCTATCGGATTCGACCCGTTCCTCGTACACCAGCTTATCCTTCTCCGAGGTTAGTTTTTCAATCATTCTATCGATATCACTTATCCTCCGTTTCCTATCCATTGATCTATTATTACTAATAGTGCCTCCAGGCTCCCGGTCCTTTGCTCCCGGATTGGCAGTAGAATTACCACTTGGCCCTTCACTTGGCTTGATACCGTTCAGTTTGTAAACTCGGGTGATGGGCTCCTCAAAATCCAAGTCCATGCGATCGTCACCTCCGGCATCCAAAGCTTCGGGTACAAGGTTCTTGGGAGCAAGCGGAACCAGCTTTCCATGTCCGAAACCAGACTCCGATATAGAGGGGAAACCCGGGACCGGGGGTTGCGTAGCAGTCTGGAAAGTTTCACGCGGGGCCCTCCGGAAAGTGGGGGAGATAGGGGGAAGACCGGGACTGTCCGTGGCTATCGGGGTGCTTGGTACATCAGAAAGCCCAGGTTCTGAGCGTGTATCCATAAATTGATTCGACAGAGGGGAATGAGGGGCTATTAAATCCGCGGATTGTGTCCTTCGGCATTCGGTTTCCGCTCTTTATTGTGAAAGGGAAAAGAGAAAAAGCCGCTCCCCACAGACGTTACTTCCTGCTCTCTCTTGATTTGTTTGTTTGTTTGGGGAATGACGAGAGGAAGGAAAAGGGAAGGGAATTATTGAAATCCCTCCCCGAGTGACGATATCCCCAGCGGGGTGTCAAGGTATTTGTACCAAAGTGCAAAAAAAATTCATACAAAAATGCAGAAAAGTAAAATAAAATAAGAAGAGAGGGGGGGGGGGGGCAAAAGACACACCTCTTCAAAAATTCTTCCAATCCCTCCTGTGATCCCTTGGGTCCATGTTTTTTCTTTAGGTGGTTCCTAAAGTTATCCAATCTGAAGAAGATCTTCCCGTTGTCCCGGCAGTGATCGTATTGACAGTCATATCCCACGGCAGGGCCTGATATATGCCTCCTATGAACGGAGTTCATGTGGCGATTCATGTCATTAATGGAGCTAAATCCTGCAGTCCTCTTACAACCTAAAACTAGACATTTAAAGGGCTTCGTGTGTTTCATCTCGTGCTTCCTAGAAACTATCAGTCACGAAAAACAGGAGACAAACAAGAACCCGAAGCATTTCGACCAGTAAAAAACGAGAAGGGCGAAAGAAAAAGAAAAGTCTCTTCACTCATAACATCGCACATTGCCCAAGCCTCTATCCTTTCTTTCTTTCTTTCTTTCTTTTCCTTTCGTCTCATGATTTTTTTCCTCCCCTTACCCGGCTGACTGCAGCTGCCACGTTGGGGGGTGGGGAGAATGGGGATGGGGGGCAGATGATATTGATCGTTGGTATATCGAATGAAATGCGTTAATTCTTACCTACGAAGTGAGTCGCATTTGAAAATTGCTTTGCATTTTGCGCAAGAAAATTGCCTTACATAGGGCGGCCCAATGCTCCCAGTATGACTATAGGAGTCCCCATGAACACTATTGGTGAGGTCCGACTGCGAATCGCCATTTTCGGAATATCCCCCATTCCCAGTGTCCGAGTCATTAACGTTATATTCCTGCGAATATCCATCTGTGATGGTAGGACTCAATTGCGGCGACCCAGAAGGTTCTGGCCTATTACTGTTGGCCCAGGAACTGATGGGTGACAGTATAGGTGGTGGAGGTGGAGGCGGTAGTGGTTGTTGTCGCCGTTGACGTTGCGGTTCTTCAAGTTGTTGCTGTACGTGTCCTGACGTAGGTGCACTAGGCAGGCCCGGACTTGAGACGGATGTTGTTGGTCGGTCAGCTCCCCATGAATACTCTGGCTCACGGGCGCTGCCACGGTCAATGGGCTTAGGCGAGTAGAGGTGTTGCGAGGAGACCTCTGATCCCCCGCTTCTTCTGCTAATTTTACCCACTCCACTACTTAGTGGTAAATGTTGTGAATGACCACGAGAATTCTCGGGCTGTTGAAAGTAGGGGTGATTGTGATGTCGGCTGTAACTATGTAGTTGGGTATGCTGCTGTTTAGAGGCGTTGTTGTAATGCCGCCGATCAGAGTCGGAAGGGCCCCATTTTTTCGGCGGAAGCGCCCCGGGAACCCTTGGCTCTGACTCCGAGCCAGTGACGAAGAATCCCGGGACGGAGTTATTGTTGAGTAAAGGAAGATCCTTAAACACGGCTCCGATGGAGGGCAGATTTTCGAAGCGACGAGAGCTGTTCGTCGAAGCTGGGTGTGGAAACTGGTCTATCTCCATGCCGTTGGAGGTATGTGATGCCATCATTGTTTTTCTTTTTCAATAAGGAAAAAAGGGATTGGGGGAGAGTTGTTTGGTGGTAGTAGATGTTGGGTACGGCTTGGGCCCTCGTGAGGAAGTATGGGGGAGAAAGACCCAGAGAGACTGCCTTTTAGCATGAGTAATTATCTTCACTATCAAATCTGAACCAAAGAGAGCAGGAGGAAGGCTATCATGAGAACTCCATAATGCAGAAAAATAAATAGAAGTAGCGAATCATAAATGGTACATAAAACACGGGAAGGGACAATTACCTTAGTGATTTTTATACATATACAAAAGCGGTAACTGGGGCAGCAGTAATATCTGTGATTGATTTAAGTGGTTTTGTGTTGCTCACGAGGGTCCTTCTATTCAATGTGTTTTTTCTTTTCTTTTCTTTGCTTTGGGGTCTTTTTCTCAATAATTCCTAGCCTTCTTCATATATGCCCCCCCCCCCTCAAGCATTGGTTAGCAGAGAGGACTTTGAAAGTTAAAAACTCCCAGTGACAAAAGACAGCCGGGTAAGGAAGGATAATTCGTCACCCACAAACTATAGCGGGGACCGGGGCAAAATGAGGCGGAGGTGGCGAACTATCGTGGGACGAAAGGGTTATGCCCGAGCAGCAGCAGTAGCGACAGCAGCGGAGGAGGAAAGTGGGGCCACAGGATGGGAGAGGGGGGGGGGCGGGGTGGGTATCAATGATGGCGGGGGGGTAGCAGGATCGAGAGAATGGGGGGAGGGGGGGGCGGGGTCTTAGGATGAAGTTAGGGTACAGCTCGCGGAGATACTTGAAAGATCTGCTCCGGCACCATCAGGTGGATTCCCTGGAGAGGAAGAGACTGCCACGAGGGCGATATTGGGGGCAGCAGTATCTAGTCGCCGCCGCAGCAAGGCCGAGCATTTCTAGGCCGGAGCCGCAATCGATTGAATTCCGGTTCACAGAGCGCGGCAGGAGCGGCAACAGCGGGGGTGGATAGGAACCAGAAGAACAGCCTTTCTTTTTCTCTCTTCCCCCTTTCCCCTTATGGCGACTAGAGCAAAGCAAAGCGGAAGAAGGCTCTATGCTGACGTCTTGGGTGAAGTGGGTTTGTGTTGGATGTGTAAAGACAGTGCAGTAGCAGTAGCAGCAGGGCAGTAGCTGTTGAGTCGAAGGGATGTATGTTGTGGGGTGGTTAGGATGGGTGTGGCAGTGGTATGGTGGAGGAGGGTTGGTTGGTCTAGTTTTGCGAAGGGCTGATTTGCGAACCACCACTCGGAAGGAGGATGCGCATAAAACAACGACAGTAGGATATTTTTTTTGGCTACCGCACCGCACCACCATCACCACCACCACCACCACACAGGAGCCATAAGACCGCAATGGAGATTGTGCGAGATGTTCTGGTATGATGCGGCACGATACTTGCACAGTCACGGTATCGTACAGCAATATAAAGCATACGGTATAAGCCGAGTGAAATCTCTCATGTAAATTGTGTACCAAATCCTAAGCAGTTTCCCCCCTTCCCTGCTCCCCTTCATACTCATTCATAAACCCATAAATTTCCAGTTGTTTCAATTCTCTGTTTCCCCCTGCCTTCCCTTGGCCGCGCAGTAGCCATGTCCCTCCCTCCCTCCCCACGCAAAAAACAAAAAAAAAGAGAGAGAAATGGATTTCCAAAAATGTGGAAACAGAGTGGGACGTGGTG
>Ga0307513_10000686_pt1 | contig 48679 bp, 55 predicted proteins | sample 15_EM_MG_FD_202174 | JGI IMG/M metagenome (GOLD analysis project Ga0307513, IMG submission 202174) | Populus trichocarpa ectomycorrhiza microbial communities from riparian zone in the Pacific Northwest, United States - 15_EM | ecosystem: Host-associated > Plants > Roots > Unclassified | place... | reverse complement strand
TTTTTTTTCCTGTCTCGGAGGGGGGAAAGGGGCCGTGTTTTTGCTGTGTTTTTGCCCCCTTTCCAGAGAAGGGAATTCTGGACTTCATAGCACACCGTCCAATTATTAAAGTTTTTACGGTAGTCAATTTACCTCCCTACACCATGTTCTACGACGCCTCTTAGCATAATACGCACAAGCCCCTATATAATTTCCCCAAGCTCAGGTTATCTATACCCATGCCATAACCAAGTCGTAGGACCCATTATTAAATATGTCTTCACCATCCAAAAGACCACCACCAGCTTATCCTATGTATAAAATATTCAACTAGATTCTACCAAGAATCCATCGGAAAAAAAACCCATAAACTTCCCAACCGTCCGACTTGAGGCCTAACTTACTCAATAAACACCATAACATCGCAGCTGGTTAAAACAGATTCACTATAGATATGTTTGAAAGCATACAGTCTTTCAATATGGCAAGATGGCCGAGTTGGTTATGGCGCCAGGTTAAGGTTATCTTAACACGTATCCTGGTTCGGGAAACTGAGCGTGGGTTCAAGTCCCACTCTTGTCACAATTTTTTTTTCTTTCTCCCCTCGTTCCTTTGCATTCACCACCACCACCCCCGTTTCCTCTCACCCATAATCCCTTATCTCACTCCCCGATACCGCCCAATGATGGCGTTCTCCTCCGCGATGCGCACTCCGTCCAGCCCGGCGATCTTCTGTCGATACCGATAACAGCACCACAAGGAAGCAAGTATGATAAGCAAACAAGCAAGGCGCTAACAATAGGGCTGGATGTGGCACTCATTCACACAAGATCGCGATCGACCCCTCGACCACATAAACGGCCAAACAAACCGACAAAACTGATGGCGGATCTATCACAACCACGCGATCAAAGCACCATACCGTACTACACCGTAGCCTCGACCATCCAACCGAAATAGCCTCAAAATCCACAATAATTCCCGCCGACAACCTTCTAGACCCCTCTACCAAAAAAAACCCTACAGCCTCAAATCGCCCTACTTCACCCACCCACTAACCGGTACGGGTACAGTACCGGTACTCATCCGCCAGTCAATCAATCAACCCCAGCCTCACCACGCTTAGAAAAGAGAAAAGAAAACAAAACCCCCATCCACTCCCGAATATCCCTCACTAGGCTAGACTAACTCTCTGTCGCCCTCGTCGCCACTCGTGGTGGTGGCGGCCGGGCCCGGGCCCGAGTGATCACGCATGACACCCCAACCCCACCGAGCCCCTCCCTCAGCGAATCCCGAGAGCGTTTGAAACTGGACCGACATTGATTTTGTAGACTGACTGACTTGTGATCCTGACTGGAAGATATGGCAGGGATGATCATTGTGATAACCGGTACCGGTATCTAAGTTAGTTCTATTAAAATGGCTGCGGGTATTTGACTTGTTTTAACCCGGTTGGCTGGCATTGCGTTGGAACTCGTGCTGTGCAGGGACCGTTGGTGCTGGGTTGGGTTGGGTTGGCGGGCTATTGGATGGTAGAGGAGGAGGCGGCGGATATCGCGTGAGGTATTTGGCTGGCTGGCCGGCCGGCCGAACAGGTGGGGTTTTGGCAGGTTCCTGGGAGGGGGGTGGTATAGGGGGTTGTTGGGCTGTGCTTGGTGAGTATCATATTATATTGATTGGGTTTTGGGGTGGTGTGCGGTAGTGGTGGCAGTCACAAGTGTTCGAGGACAGTAAACACTGGGAATATGATAGTTCGGGATATGAAAGAAAGCGCAGGGCGAGAACTCAAGTTTCATTGACCATGCACGGCGAGCCCGGTTCTTAATTGAATGGTTGCACGGGGGGTTATAAAACAAAGTAGGAAGGGGGTAATCCAGATATTTACAGTACAATTCCGATAATGAAGATGAAGGTGAAGATGATGGAAACAATGAAAATGATGATAACAAAGGACGAAAAAAAATCCATGATCAAACAAACCTAACCTAGCCCAACCTCAATATGATATAAAAACACCGCCATTCTCCAAACTTGGATATAAAAATCAAAAAAAATCAAAAAAACACAACGTCCAACACCATGATAAACAAGAAACGATACGAAAATGAAAATGATAAAAAACCTGTACAAAAAAGATGGTATCTTTACAAAAGAAATCTTAATTAAGCATAGACAGAGAATCAAACAAACCCGTAAGCAAGTCTTTTCCCGAATCGATAAAAATAAATACCGAACACCCGTTTTTCTAGAGTGCTGTTTTGAAATGGGTATGAAATACAAGTCCGAACACCGATAAATACAGAGTGGTTATGACGAAAGTGACGCCGATGATGGGTGTGTAGTTGATATGGGGGCGGGGGGGGTATGAACAAAGGAGATGCCGAAGATGGCAAATGTTTATCTGCCGGAAATTCCTCGCTGATCGATCGTGTGGGGAAAACAAAACAAAACAAACTCCGAAATGTGATAATGGTGATGATGGTGATGATGATGGTGCCGGCGTATGGAGGGGTATAGTACAAGGTATGGATGTAAGGGGGTTCGTGTAGCTCGTGGGGATCGTGGGGATCGTGAGAATGTGTAGGGGAGGGGGAATCTAGCACAGTTGAAATGCTGCAACCACAAACATTAGTGCCACGAACTCAAATAAACGATCCCCCCGAGAGATTCAGCTTAAACATACCGAGACGAAGAGAGGGAAGGGGGAAAATGGTGATTTTTATCACCATTTACCGGTCCTTCTCATAATCTCCATTGACCGAAGAACTCGCACTTGAACTGCTCTTTGCCTTGAAAATCTTCCCCCACAATGAGGTAACCCATCCATTTCGCTCCTCCTGAATCCTTCTCCTGTTCTCCAACTCGTCCTCACCCTCATCTACCTCGTCATCCTCATCGTCGTTCAAGTCGGAGAAGCTGGGCTGTGGGAAAAACACCCAGTTATCGTCCGACGTCGGCTGCAGCATGAACGTTGTTGTGTTTGATGACCTTTTTGATGGCCGGAGGGGGACTGTCGCCGGTGATGAGGCTGACCTTTGTAGATCTTGTGACATTTTTTTAATTTTCGTATTTGTGTGTCGTGTTTTGTTTCTTAGTTACCACTATCTTTCTTTACCGGTAGAGGGTGTTCGTAGCGTGGTTTATGTAGTGTTTTTTTCTGTGTGTGACGCGGTTGATATTTGGTGAGGATAAAATAATCGTTGTTGATGATCGTTGTTGTTGTGCGTGTGTTTAGCTGTGCGGGACCCGGGAGGGGACGGGGGGTCGCTAGGGTTAAATAATAATAATTTTTTGTTTTTCGCAACTATCGAAGTGCACTGCAGAACTCGAGGGGAAAAAAAGAAAGAAAGGGAAAGAGGAAAAAAGCCTTGCTGGGTCGAGGGAAAGGTCCAAAGGTTTAATAGTAAAAATACAGTACTCGAATACACACGCTGGCAAGTAGCAATCCTGCAAAACTCACGGACCGGCTTCCTAGCTCCTCCTCTATCCCTCATACCGCAAGGAACCGCCATACCGCAACAGAAAACCTACTGCTACGTGTCGTTCTATCACACATTCATTGGGGAACAGACTTCTTGAAAAAGTTACTTCGAGGTTGCTGAGTGCTACGGATTGGTAGTGTGTTAGGGTGGGTGTAGGGGACATTCCATCCACTGGAGCGAGTATTTCTGCAAGAAAAGGAGAAAGGAATAGGAAAAATATGATGATCCAATAATCGCTCGCCGCGTGCACGTCCCCGTCACTTGGTAGTGTGACGAGACACCTTGGTCGGGTCCGGGTAACAGAACATGGGACCTTGCTCTCGGAATGGAGGTCATCATCTCATTGATTATGCAAAAAAAAGGTAAACAAAGGGGTGATTATTTTGATGCTGTATCTTTCGGGTTTCAGCCCCAATTCAATCAATACCTGACGATATCCCCCACATTTCAACCGTTGACTCTAGAGACCCATTCGTCATAATGGAATGTCGAGTTGGCCGAGCAGCCATGACGACTGTGCCTCCTCTGTTTTTTTCTTTTCCGTCTCCAACTGAGCCCGCTAGCGAGTGGCTAGGTGTGCCTTTCGTGAGAAGAAAAGAAATAAAACGAGTACGGGACTCTTTGACAGAAGACGGTTCGACACGGTAAGTGAAAGTGATACTCCAGAAAACTCGTCGGATAGGTACGCTCCCACGTCTGAGCTCCCATAAGGAACAAGACAGGATGAACTTCCTCCCTTTGGCGAATAACCCCCACACCCGGCTGTCATCTGCACTGCAAATGAGGCAGTTAACTCTACGGTAGTCGTACCGGTACTACACCAGTATGATCTGGGAAGAACCAGAATACGCTAGCAAGGGTAAGAATACTGTACGAGTACATGGGCGGAAGAGGAATTCCTTCAAGAGGCAATAATATTTCACATAATCGCCGCCGAGACACAGAATTTGGTCTCTTTCTGCAGTTCGATTTCCTCTAAAGGCTGGCACCCCTCACCAAGCTTTCTTTACCCTTGCCGGAGTATTCTGGTCCTTCCGACATTATGCGGTAGAGCACTGCAGCTCCAGTGGATGGAATTAGCGGTACTCCGTTTAAGAATTACTGTACGAGCAGAGATGAATGATGCCTGTACTCGAGTATATTGACCGCATCTCTGACCAGTGCGGTATTCGTGAGCTCCATCCAAGTGACTCAAGAAGGGCATCGATGACCACCATTCTTCCAATGATAAGAGTTCCATTACTACCAGATACGGCACCGGGTTCTCTCTCACACACTCACTCCACTGCTGGGGAAAAATTGGAATTCGACGGTTGGGGAGCTCTCGCCTTTCTTTCTGCACGCTTGCTTGCTCCGTAATGAAATTGACAAGGGCGATAATCACCGAGGCATTTCTCGCACCTGCTAGAATGTACGAGAGAGCGGTCTGCGTAAATTTCTCCGTTCCGATATTACCGTTTCGCATGATGCTATTGCATCGCATGGAACCTACGCGACGGTCGTACGGGTAGAAGAAGTTCTCCGCTCCATTAATACCGGTAATTCCGCAGCGAGTGACTCCCCGTGCACAGGTCCTCGCTCCCGCAACTCATCAACCCGCGAACCGCACCAAAACCAGCACCTCCCTTAAACCCCCAAAGTGCGAAACTCCGCATTGCCACGAGAACCAGTGCATAAGGCCTCCATCCATCCATCCCGAGGGTTTAGGGAAAATGTGAAAACCCTCGACGATCACTCTATAACTTAACCTTTTTTCCCCCAAGGACGAGGAAAAATGAAATAAACCATCAGATGACCCCATCAAAAGTGAAGCTTTCCCCACGAAAAAGATGGGTTGCAGGAAATTTTCCAACATTCCTCCATGGTGCGATAGGTAAAGCGAGTAATCCACAGTTCATGTAGCCTCCGACCGAATAGAATAAAGGCCCCGCTCCGCCCCCCTCATCCGGTGCTTGATGCGATTGGTATGGCCAACTTTTTTTTTTGCTTCGCAGGTGTTAAGCAAACTAATGTACGAGTTAGAGTACAGCAATGCACAGTAAGTTAGCTTCCCAATTCTCACCCTACCACGCCTCTGGGCCATCGCTCACACACACTCTCTGTCCTGTCTTTGTGGCCCCGTGACAAAGTTGTGATGGTCGTTCTGCGGATACGAACGCTTTTTCGTGACCTGTTGCTACGGTAACGCATGGCAGTGGGGAGGGGGAGGGGAGGGAGGCGGTTATGCGAGCCATGAGCAGATCAACGCTTTTGAACGTTTCAAACCAAGACAAACACGTATTATGACTTTTTGTGTTACTGCAGTACCGTGCGTGCTGCAACGCCTGCCAGCCAGCAAACACTACAGTCACAGTGCAATGCAAACCCAGATCCAACATCAACGACGGCGAGCGGCAATATACGCTAAGGTACAATGGCTCACATCTCGCAAAGACAGCCAACGGGCGACAACTGAGCCTCGAGTATCCCACACCCGCAACGAAGGTAGGTTAGTAGACAGGCAGGCAGATGGGTAATCTCAAACTTCGTTGGCATCGTACATACTGGTACTCGCGAACGGCACGATATGCGGAGCCAACGTGCGACAGGGGGTTAGGAGGAGAAAAAAAGAGGGAGAAGGAAAGACCGCGGCCCGGGCGATCAGTGACGGAGTGTCTAATCTTAGCTTTATCATCGAGCCCCACTCACCCTTTGCGCCACAGACGCCAGCCCTAGGCCCTCGTGCAGTACCAACCCCGTATGATAATACCCGATCCTCGCCAGCCAGCCCAACGGTGGAGATGGTGAATAAAGGAATGGGGGAATGAAGGGTGGAGGGCGGGAAGGGGAAAGCGCCGAATTATAGAACACTGTTGTTGTTACTTTACACCTTGTCGGTACTTTATCTACGATTCCTTTCCGAATGTCCGCTCCCTTGCTTAAGCGTGCAGAGTATAGCCAGCTAAAGAGGTGAGAAGGAATTCATTTGCCGGTCTGAGAAAACTAGCCCGATATCTCGACCAATATCTGGTAGCCTGGTATATGCACTCTGGAAGTGTCACGCCGGTAGTGTGTCAACACTGTCTCATACTTCTTGATGGCGGGGTAGGCATTAATGTACTATCTTCACGACAATCAATCTGGGAGCCCTCAATGCTATTGGGCTGCGAGGACATGTACTACCCCACCAGAACCTGACGAATCGGTACTGTACGTTACAAACTCTCCTACTGACTTGGGCACCATCCACTCCTTAGATGTAGCGATCCACAACATTGTAACTAACCCCCTCCCCACCTCTAGACCTTCAAAGCCCGCCTTGCTTAGAGCGAGGCCGTGATATTAAACGACATCCCAACCCCACTAATCCCCTGCGTCGGTTCCAATAACGAATACGTGCCCGCCCTTGCTTCGCAGCAATACTAACAACCTCCACGTCCCCCTTGGTCTCCTCCCGCAGGATCCCAACTGCCCGGACCGCGCACGAGCAGATCTGGAATTTCACATGAGCAGACACGAGCGTGGAGCAGCGCTGTCTGCATCGAGGCTCTTGTTCACGAACGGGCTCGGGAGCAGAACTGGTGAGGGTTGTGATGAGGAAGGGTAAGTAGCAAGTGATAAGCTTGAGGTTGGGTATCACGAGGTTGGCGGGAAGGCTACGGAGGTACAGCGTGTAAGTTTTGTAGGTTCCACAAACAGGACTGCCACCCTCACCCCCTGTGTAACCTACAAAACTTATACGCTGTATCTCCGTAAGTTGATGAGTATTTCTGTGAAAGAGAGGGAAGCAGAACGGGTTCCGGCTCATCCGGGAAAGGCAGGATTAGAGCTGGAAGCGGAGGTCCTCTCTTTGGAGAAGCTCCCCCTGTCGCGGATTTCCGAGGCTAGCGATGTCTTTGCTCGAGCACTGTACTCGTATACAAGTACGGTGAAAAGAGTACCGTGTCCAGCTTTGGACGGGTGGATGAGCAAGTATAACTTATGATCGCCATATCACAGATGGTACAAGGAATCTCTATTTTTCATTTTTCCTTCGTTCTTATCATTGGGTGAGATTGGCCCCTGGAGATATATTACCATCGCCATTGATTCGTAGTGTCCAGCATTAGTTGACCTTCCTCAAAGCTTAAACTTACCACAACGCAACTCACAGTCCCATATTTCCTCTGCATCACAACGATCTGGATGAATGGATGGACAGAGAAGCGAGTTGACTTCGTTTACTCATTCGCACGGTCACGGCACATGCCTTGCAATCCCATCGAACCTTTTTCTTCTTCTTCTTCCCTTTGACCCTTTCCGATAATTATGAAACCGCGGAACATACCGAGCTTGTTGTTTGTGACTGAGGTGAGATGTCTGAGGTTTAGGGACTTTTAGATGGAAAGAGCGGAATTGCCCAGTCATGTTGTTACATGTTCTTTTAAAAACGTTTCCCGTCTTCTACACGTGGATTTTGTGTTGGTTGGGGTTTCAATTTAGGGAGGTCGAAATCCGGTAACCATTATGCCGGTGACACGAGGAATCTCCCGTCAATCATCGGGCCTAGAAGAAAGGAAGAAGAAAAATAAGCGAACATCATCTTGTGCCCGACCAAGCGGACAGAGTAAAACTGATTATAATATAGTCAGTCAGTCAGTCGTTTTGCAAAGAGGCTCATCGCCTAATTAACAGCATGCTTCGAACAATCGCTTGCACGAGAGAAAAACACGAGGCTCCACCAACAATTGACCACACAATACAATTTATTCACATCTCATAAAGTTAATAACAGATGAAACGAAAGCATTACCGGTATATTCCTTCTATAGAATAGATTAGGGGGAGGGGGTTTTTTAAAAATAAAAAAAAGTGAAAGTCGACATTTCTTTCCTACCCCAACTTCCCATACCGGATCGCAGTGTAATCCGGCGCCGCCACCCTGTGGGGAGAACTCTCTGCAGAATTGCTTCCCTGAAGGTTATTTCTCACCCTTAGCGCCGACCAGCTCAGTGGGTTACCCGCACTGGTGGAAAGTGACGACCACAGGATTCGAACCGGGCACCGCTTTCCGTTGGAATGGAAAGGGAAACTGGAACGGAGATGTGAAAATCTTCTTTCGATATGGCCATTACAGCCGATATTATTCACCGAGAGATCGTTTATAAACTGCACCTCCTGCAGATCGTCCACAGGTACCAGTAAAATCACACCGCTAGGGTTCGAATGGTAAGGTACTCACCCGTCTTTGCCAAGAATACCTCCGTGAGCCGAATATTTGGTGAGAACCCCAGCAAAATATCGGCTGGCGGAGGTATTCTTGGCAAAGACGAGCGAGTACAGTAAGTTACCATAGGATACAATACGGTAAAGTACGGTAATGTGATCTCTCCTTCTCACTACAGGCGTTCTTTGGGTGGGAAATAGGAACTTCCGAAGCAAGGTAAATCCTCTTCTCTTATCACGATTTCACACTCAAGAAAAAGCGAGATCAGAATCAATGAAAACAGTGATGAAAATTAGATAGGAAGGGGGTTGTCGATGGTTGCGGTTGCGTTTCTCTCCCTCCGTTTTCCTCTTCTTAAACCCCCTCGTGCTATGAAACTAATCTAAAGAAAATGCCGGTACCAAACATTCACGATGTTTCCTGTGCTCCCGCGTAGTTTCTGCCATGTCCATTCACGTGACTGACAGCAACGTACGGTAAACTTACCAGGCGCCGTTTGCCGACCGTCATAAAGTTCCATATCATGATCTTGGATCTTAGTGCGATACTCGTGTCATAGCCAAGAATGCCTAGCCTAGCTGATCTCTTGTGGGTTGGTTGCTTCGGCTTGATTAACACAGAGGGGGAAGACAGGATTACCTAACATCAGAATCTAAGGTGGGAGAGGCCGTTTTCCGGTATTTTATCTGCTTAGTGTAATTTACGGTAATTTACCGTATGGTATCAACCGTGTAAGGTACGGTAACGTACCGTATTTTTCGAACACTACACACCGCGATACGAGCTGTTCCCCCATCGAAACAGGTTTGCCTAAAAATCTGTCCATAATTGCCATTGTCCTTGTCTTGCTACTAAATTATGATTTTTTAATTCATTTTTCTCGTCCCTCCCGGAAATTTATGGAAATTTTACAAGGAAGCGCGACTGAAGTTTGATTCTCTCGAGAGACGGAGCCACTGTCATACCGGGAAATGCATGATAGTAGCAGTAGTTTTATTCTCTCTAAAACTACAAAGCCTTCTAAATAAAAGAGAAAGCCTCTGAAAGCCAAAACCCTTAACCGGACCATGCATAAAAGAAAATACCCATCACCCAGACCGAAAGGAGAAGAAGTGTAGTATGAGAGAAGAGAGATTAAAACCGTCGGCTAGATATGATAATAATATGAGATACACCTACTTTTGCCCCCGCCGTTCTCTATACCCAACCCATGAATAGATATACCAGAAAAACCCTGATCAAATAAAATATCACGATGGTGTCGTTGATTCGGAGGAGAAAAACAGAAGAAAGAACAAAGATACTCCGACCCGACACCGAATTCCGTTCCCAAACATAAGAAAATGCTGATGGTAAGACAAACAAGGAAAAGGCCAACATGACAAAGTAATAATGAGCATATAGATCAGTCGTTCAACTACCATCTGCTTTCCTCCGCAAGGTCGAGGAACACATCCGACCATGGACCGTCCCCCCGAACTCCAACTTCACCAGAAATCCTCAGTCCTTTCATCATCATCGGGGGAGGAAGCTCGAGTTCAGCCTTCATTCCCGCAAGATGCATTTCCTGTAATGCCTCCAGGACAATACATTCTGAACTCGCAGTCCGCCGTCGATTTCTTCTTCGGGGTGGGGTCGAAACTGGTCCGGAAGAAGAATCTGAGATCGATGAAACCAATTCCGGTGTCATCGGGCCGGCCGATCCAGATCTAGATCCGGGCGGCCTCGATGTCATCTTTGTTATAATAGTGAGGTGTTTGTGATAGCTTTCCTCTTCCCCGCTTTCCGATTCGGCACGATCTTCATCATCACCTTCATCGTCGGACAGAGTTGACGAGTGCTCAGGGGGGTTGGTACAAAGCCAGGATATCTGCTTCTTTAATTCGTTTATTCCTGGGTAACCCGTTAAGTCTTCATCATCCTTGATTACAATATCGGCATCCGCTATCGATCCTAAGCCGATAGACCAACGGTTGCTCGCTCCGCTAAAAGATGTGCGACTTCCCCGACAGAAAAAGCTGTTGATGGAAGATCGGCGCGAGGACGGACTGAGTGAACCTCTCCGTGAAATTGGCCGCTCCTTGGTAGCCTCCTGATTCTCAACCTCATCGTTGTCGTCATCGTCAAGTAGGAAAGATCTCGTCGAAGATGCTGTAGAGGGTCTCGGAGTGTGGCTGACAGAAGGGACACCAAGGTATGAACGGAAAAGGGCAGAACTTCCTGAGGTTCTGTTCGAGGAAGGGGAAATGATTGGAGAAGGAGGTGTTTCTAGGTTAGCACTGGGTTGAATTTTGATGGATGGTCGGCGGGATTGAGGATTGTTCTCCATGGTTGGATCCTCGAATGTAATAGATTTCCGTTGGGTGGGTGGAAACCAAGGGCTAGACAAATACACTGGTGTAGGTTCTTCCAAGTAGCTCTGGAACTCCTCCGCACGGGTATTTTTATGGCCAAGCGTTGTATTATCGTTGGCGCCCTCGTCGTCGCTGCCCGGCGAAAGAGTCTTCAACAGCAATCGCATACCAATTCCTTCAACCCCTTTCGATCCCTTCATCCGCAATGGCGAATCGCCCAGTTCCGAAGGGGATGCCTGATTTCTCTGAATGGTATAAGAGGATGGGGGAGGAGGGGGTATTTGAATATTGGGCACAGCAGGCCGACGGTTGGACCTAACACTTCTTGGTGCTGTAATAGGCTGAGAGGACGGAAAAGAAGCATGGAGCGTCCCTAAGCTTGTTTCTTCCGCCAATGTTTGCGGAGTTTCTTTATGTGGGGGGTTAAATGGTATATCGATCGTTGTATGGTCAAGTGGGCTAAGAGAAGTAGATATTCCAGTCCTCGTATCCTTCTGGATATCATCTTCACTAAATCCATTCTGGTCATATTCTTCTCCACAATCTCCCACGTTAATGATCGGTACGACCATCGCTCTGTCCCTAGACAGCACTATTTCACCCTCGGGCCCCTCGTCATCGTCCGTTGAATTGGCTGTTGGCGCCTCCTGGTGGCGCCTTCTCCTAAATGAAGACGCAAACGAAGACACCGAGGACCTCTTGGAACCCCAGGAGGACATAAATGAAGGGCCTTTACTAGAAGGAGACACCTCCCCGTCATCGGGATTCCGAAGTCCCCCTGCATGGCTTGAAGCTAATGACGACCGGGAACTCGGACGACCCAGGACTGGCCGTCGAGGGCTGAATGAAAAATTATGTCTGAAGACCATGACCACCGTTATTTCTTCTTCTTCTCGACTGGTTGTACCATCAAGGCAATACTGCCGTTTATTGGTATACTGCCGAGAGACAATTGGCTGGTGATGGAGATGTCTAACGGGTATAGCGGATAAATACAATTAGTGTAGAACTGAACTGTCTCTCCGAATGAAGCGAGCCGCGTTGTTGGAGCGTTGTCGTTTTTGGCTTCGGAGACGTTGATGAATTATACAGTTCCAGCAGAAAGGAAACTGGAGAGGGAATTGCGAGCAAACGGAAACTGGGCTGGCGAAGAAGGGGTGGGGAGAAAAGAGGTCAATAAGAATGTCACCTCCAACCCTCATATACTAGTGCAAAGGCTTAGGGTACTCATGTAAAGGCATACGGTACATTTGACAATACACGGGAAATGCGGTGACAATTTACCGATCCATTGCAAGGGTGTGGTTCCCCAAAGAGTTGGAGTGACGGATATCTAACTATGGATCACGGCGAGGCGCTCAAATAAGACTGGTGCTGCTCTTTTAGTAACCCTCGTTTCCATGGAAGTCTCGCCCATAATTGGCTTGGTTGGCGGGTTAAAGAAACCCTCGCCGACCGGAAACACACAGACTTCCTCTACCTAGCACATTGCCGCATCTCCCTCGGCGATCTCTTGGGTCCAAGCTGGGTGCGGTCAGCCCAGTTATCCTGTGGGGGCTGTTTGTGAATCCGGTCAGTGCCAACACATCTTGAGAAATATCTTCAAGGTGATCCCTCGCAATTCTGACAGCGATGCGAAGTTCAAGATTCTGCTGAGGATTGGATGATGCTAGATTGGATAATGCTGGAGTGGAGTTATTACAGCAAGGTGAAGGACGCCCGCATTCCCTCAGGGGCAATGTATATCACTTGTTTGGGTGCCATGGAACCACCCATTGGGAGCCCTGCCTGACACTTTCTCCTCTGTTCTGAAATTACTCTTTGTGTGCCTCTTTCTGTACGGTACACCTCCCACTTTCGTCAGGCGTTCATCTCATATCATGGGGCGTTGGATTTCGTTTAAAGTTCTTCAGTTCAGCTACTGAGTAGACCGGAGAAAGGTGCGATTATTGAACCAAAAGTTATTTTAGTCCCCTCTCGCTCCCCACATTCCCCTTCCGTCTCGCGACTGAACCCACAGTACACGCAGGCACTGATATCCTTTACACAGTAATGAAAGATTATTGAACTCCAGCTAGCGTTCTCCCTTTTGACACGGAGCTGTAAGATGGAACGCATGAAGTGGCCTATCACAATGCTATTGATGCACCCCACAGAGAAACTCGGTTTCTTCAACGCCCCTGGCCGAGCCTCTCTCTGGAGCGATGTTGAACAAGCGTGCATATGTGGGTAAGATTTCGATTCCCAATAACCAGGCTCGGGGCAATTTCAGTGGTCATTGCACGCGCCAAGTTCGCTGTCGGGGGGCAGCTTGTAACTCGAGGATCAAGGATCGTTGGGCAAACAATTGGAACCGGCGAATGATTGGAGGCACGGGTCAGCATCAGGTTTTCTGCCACCGGTTCTCAGTCCAAAAAAAGCATCTTTTCTTCTTGGCAGAGCCTCTCCCTTTTCCACTTCCCCCTCCTTTCTTGGTTCATGGGTGGATTGGTACCCCATGAAGCACAGTTCATTTTATTTAACAACGCAGTACAAGCATCCTCAGCCCAGTCTGCGAATCGATTTCACCACTATCCTTGAGGGATTAGTTGTCTACCATATTCCTCCAGATAATCCAGCCCACTCATTCACTCACTCACTCTACTCCAAAGCAACGTGAGAGTGTCATCTCAGCCAATGCCAATTGGAAAAGCACAATCGTAAATAACGAAATCTCCGCAATCCTCCAGAGATGCAGCGGTGCCCAACACTTCCCCCCCAGATCGGGTGCATCGGGAGAATTCGAGAGAATTTTAGCAATCATAAACATGAAGAACACACCGTAACCACAGAAGGTTATCCACCGTATTCAGCACGATCATAGGGATGAAAAGACACGACCGTGTTATTGCCATGTTACCCATCCATCTCATTTACCGACCGGATCATACTCGAGTAAATGGGCATCATACCGTAGATAGTGCTTAGAGACCAGACTGAACGCGTCTCTCTCCCTCCACCCCCCCCCGGGTTACACAATTCCGGCCATAGCCCTTGGCAAAAACCGATCTGAAATACTCTATCTTGAACTAACGAACGAACACGAAGATCACAATCACAAGGGTGCAGTTAGCGCTTGGGGAATGTCGTATTTCACCTACCCTACTGTACCAGTACCGTCCTCTGCAGTATCGACCGGGAAGGAAAACTTCGGTGAATTTCATAAAGTCTCACTTTCACACACCGGGTTTCGGTATACCGGGGTGAATTCCGGTATCATGCGTGATGTGATTTCTCATGGTGAGCTTCTAGAATGGCCGTGTTGGTTACCGTGTGTTGCAGAGACGATATCGCTTATTTTCATTTATATGCTTCGTGGGGGTACCCGTGTACTGCATTGTACTGTACAAGTACCGTATCATGGCGATTAAGCAATCCCGGTACTGTAGCTGGCTGATTATTGATATTACAGATGTCGGAGTATGCTGGTGCAGGTATGATATGGCACAGTACTAGTACTCGCACAGTGCAATTCTAGATTATCCGATCCCTGATCCAACCTACAGTAATAATAAAAATTAAAAGAAATGGAAACACGAGTTGGTGAGGAGGAAGAGCTTGCGGAACTGAGGTCCTATAATCTGTCATCGTGCTCTGTTCATGGTACAAGTATCATATCTTCCTTCTGTCGGACTTTCCACCGCTACAAACGGTATAATACCTACAGTCCTCTACGGAATTCGCACTATCCACCTCCGGCGCTCCTGACCACAACCCCACCTCTCTCTCGGAACTACAAATTTCCATTGTGCCGTGATCCAAACCATCATACCATCGAGATTCAGCACCGCATGCATGCTCTAAATATCAGGTCGAGCACTTGTGAGCATGCCTATGGAGCTCGGCAGAGTTGAAAAAAGCAATAGATTTGGCATAATGCGGGGGCTTAGGTTGTGTGCTCCTCAGTCTATGATGCAATTTCTAGCTAATAGCACTTTTTGTTTATGCCCCAGCATATGCACTAATGAATCTTTTTGCGTTTTAATTTGCAATGCCGGAAGGCAGATGTAGTGCTTACGTCCCCAAGAGCGGTTAGCGAGGGCGGCATGCGGTGCTTAACTTCGAAGACGGACTTGAAGGCGTGCTTGTATTCGGAAAGTCTTTGCGGAAAGGCGGGTACTGTGGCGATGCCCTGGTGGCGACAAAGGTCCTAGTATGTACTGTACAAGATTTTGTTTCGTAGAGCATTGCCCTGGTATCATAGTAAAGTGCCGTTAAAAAGGTTCTGAGACAAACACCAAAGCACGCCAAAAGTGCCACTTTTCGGCACACCAGAACAAGACCATTTCACTTGATTGGAACTTGTAATTTTACTAACACCATAGGTTGTGTTTAGAGTACCTTCTGATAAATTTACGCATTTTTTTTCTAAATATTTAGGAGTAATTGTGCTGTGTATTCTAACTTGTGGTTAGAAATGAATGCTAAGATATCAACTTTAATACCTTACAATTTAACAAGTGTTGAGATTGGTCCAGCACTAAACTGCATCATGGTTCACTAAGTGCATGAAACTCAGATATCTGCCTTCTAATTAGTGACGCGCATGAATGGATTAACGAGATTCCCACTGTCCACCACTACTTAAAGAAGTGTCAACTAGATTTATAATTATCTAGAGGCTCTACCAGCTCAGTATATTGAATTCAAAGAAAACACCTGATCCCATAAAACCCTAGATAATAGTAGTGGTATTAGGCATTTTTGGTGTCGGGGAATCTTGGGATGTGGTACATTTGGTGTGTTTTGGCGTTTGTCCACGAACTTTCCTAACGGCGCTGTATCTTACATTCCGCAAAGACTTTGCGAACAGAAGTGTATGTACGGTATATACGATATTCCCAATGCAGATACTAGGCTCCTTGCCCCCGTGATTATCTAGGTTCAAGGGTCCCTGACTAATCTAACCACTATACTGTATCATATATCCCACAAACCCAAACCGAGCATCCTCAGGTTGGTATGATACCGCAAAAACTCTGTAGATCCACTATCGCCCATCGACTCCCGACCACCCCTACTTTGCTAAACCTATTGCAGTTTAGACAGTGATTTATGTTAAGATCCCCGATCGTGGATCTACTGGGTTTTTTCGGTAGTATTATAGTGCAGTAAAAACTCTTGGAACCCACTAGGTTACCTGTATCTCTGGCAGCCGTGTAATCTCCGGATTCTGAGTCAAAGGATCTTGAGAACGATTAGCCTTTCCTTGACATGGTACAGGGCCCCGTGAGAAGTAATTGAATAGCTATCTAAGGTTAACCAACTAAACATATCCCTGTCCATTTAAGTTAACTGTTCCCTACCTTGATATATAATCTACCCACCAGACGCGGAGGGCCTCGTTAACTGGCGTTCGCAATTCTGTCAACATGTCAAACAAAACATATACAGTCGCGCCCCGTTATAATAGAACTCTTTATACTAGCACCCCGCTATTACGAATGAACCCCCGGGAATTTACACCCCTTCCCCCATACAAACGGACCTCTCTAGAAGGAATTTCTTCCAAAACATCCTATAATGAACGAAAAATCCTGAATTCTTGATGTTCCTTATGACGAGGTGCAACTGTACTGGGCTGACTCGTGGATGAAGTCGCCATGTTCAATCGTTTGGTTCGTCAAACAAATGAGAGCAACTTTCCATAGATTGCGACCAGGTCTTCACCATCCATGTATTTAAGTCTTTTGCTTCCACCATTGTTCTTCTCATCAGCAACATAGCACCTCCTACACAGTACTCCCGCAAGCACATACCCGTATTCTGCTCCTGTGTCCCATCTTATTAGACTGCTTCGTCCACGCATCCTCGAGATGCGAGGCCCAGCCAGCGCCCCCGAAAGTACCAATATAGTTTTTGGTGAAATTTGCTAACTGTGTGTGTGTAGGTAGACACCTCTATCGAACACAGGGTCTTTTGTCTCGAAGACCACTTTCTCAAGACGACGAAAGTAGGTAATCAGATCAGCGTTCACGAGCTATTAGTACTGACAATTTGCTAGACCCCCAGAGTACCGGTAATGCGGGGAGAACTTGTCACGATTACCGTACCTACTGGAATAATCGAACCTCGCACTGGGACGTCCAAAATTCCCTCTCTTGGATAGGGGCCAAAGCACCGTGAGAACTGACCACCTAAGCCCTAGCTTAAGACAAAAAACAAAAAAAAGTGCCGGACCTTACCGGCGAATGCAACTCCAACGTCCTAGCGCGAGGTTCAATTGCCGTAAAAACTCGTGTTATCCACTACCTCCACCTTGCCTCTCGGCCCACTATGTTTAGTTTAACAGGTTAACAGAATTGCGAATACCAGTTAATAAGATCCAACACAGTCAAGACATTGGACTTGACCGTGTGAGGAAAATAGTAATCCTTCCTACTGTAGGGATTTTCGTCTCTGAACATGGAGATTAAACACCTGGCGGAGATAGTGGATAACAGGAATTTACAGCTTCTGGCTTGACTAAGAACTGCTCAAAGGTTCCCAAGCCGAACAAAGGTTCGATAGGCTTGGGAAGTGGATGGGGAACAGCTGAGGGGTAAGCTAGAGAGGCTAGTTTGGAAATCAATCACCAAGGCACAGAGGGAATCCCGTGGCGGGGGCCAGGCCCTCCAGGTAACTAACAATTAGTTTTTATTTCCCTTGATTCTCATCTCTCCCCCCTCTCTCCTTTCCCTTTCCCCCCTCTTGCTCAGAATCCACCTATTTTGCCCGGCATATGCTCCTACTTTCATCCACGGAATTCGAGACCGTCTTCCTAATACTGTACCATAACTCTCTTGAAATCCACTATCTCTGCCAGCCCTGTAATCCCTAGATTAAAGACAGGAGCTCCTGAGAAGGATTGGCGTTTTCCTGACACTGGATAAGCTTAGTCTTAGAGTGTAATGGATCTTAATAACTGGTATCCATAATTCTATTAACCTATCAAGCTAAACCTCAGCCGGACCAGTACTTCCCGAGTAATCCCAACGTGCGGTGCCGGCCGTGTGCGCCAAGACGCTTGCAAGGTAGTGGTCATCGTGGGCTGGGACTGTTAATGTGCAGTTGAAGAGATCACTGGAGGAATTGAATTTTGCGCATTGGAAGGGTGGGGTAGTGTGGGGGGAGAGTCTCATTGTGATTTGATCTGGTGAGTGTAGGACCAGGTCACATATGACGCAAAGTTGCCCATACTCTAGTTCAAATGGCTGACCATCAAGGTTCACATGCTGTTAGTTGTTGATATTATAGTCCTTAGGGGGAGGTAGGGCTGAGGGTAAATATGAATGGCTAGTGTAAGCAGCATATCGTATCGCTTTGACTCAGGGCTTATTGCTTGTGACACAGGATTTGGAGGCATGACATCAGATTATGCACGAGTCGGAATGGGTATCGGCAATTAAATTGCTTTTTCGGGGGTATTATGTGAGGCGTGCGGTAGTTCTTTCTAGAGAAAGACAATTCTACCGTAGTGTATCATGGAGCAATACTGGCAATATCCCATCGAGTACTCGAGTGGCTTCATTCAAGGCATAATTCCGAGTAGGTTCGCGCAGGGAGGGAGAGTACCCAAGCTCCGTAGATATAGGCTCAGGACTGTGGAGAAGCTCCGGCGGTGAGTATGAAACAATTGTAACCGCTTCTATGTGCAGTACCGGTATTCTACGATATCGGGAGAGACCTGCCACTGTGCGGTGTATCCCGGGTTCGAGGGCGGTGGGTAGAGCTGCCATCTATGATATGATACACCCCGATACTTCGCACCGCAGGGCATGCCAACACAGCCCGATTGCCCGCACATACAGTACTAGTACAGTACGATATGAATGCCATACTGCAGTTCTCGGGGCAATACCTCACAAAGTACTCCCACTTTACGATACCGTATAGGCAGGTCTATACTGGCACCGGCGGCCAGCATCTTTCCCCCACTTGCAGTAACACGCCTCTCCATGACACAAATCTATTGCGATCCCCCGTATCGTAGGAACTCCCCATTCGTAAAGCTAATGGACATCCCCAATCCCCCTCCTAAAGGATTTCTTTTCACGTCACAAATTCACGCACAGCCTTTCCCCTCAAAAAAGTCAGGGGACCAACTGCGTTTATTAGATGGTAACCACGATACTGGTGGCGGTCGAGTTCCGTTGGGCTAGGCAATGTAAACAAACAACGTAAACAAACACTTTCGGAGACGCGTCTATGGTCACGTGTTTTTTTACTTCGCGTTCCAGGATGGGTACTTGTGCTTGTGCATGTGAGCTCACTCGGAATTGGGATTCTGAGTTTTGGTGTTTTTCTGGAAATCACCATTCAGCCTATGGTGTCGAAAGGATGTCTACATGCCGTACGTGTTATCATCCATGGGGGCTTCTATGTCCAAGAGTCCCGTTTATCTCAGCCGAGGAGTTAATTGGGTCACCTCTACACCAGCACCTGTATGCTTTTGTCTCCCAGCTGCCTTGGTTCAGACAGTAGGTACAGTACCGTACAGTGCTGGGCCAAGTGAAGGACCAGGGGATTTTAATTGCACAGTATGAGAAGTCTGAAGATAGATGTGTCAATTATACCCCTTGCGTTCTGGTTGTTTGGCTGACAGTAGCGTGGCAATTGGTACGGTATCGGTATTCTCCTGCTCGAGAAGTCTTGAGGGGGTGATGATAAAATTTTCATATATGGTAGAGCGGTCCGACCCAGCACTGTATCAATTGGTTCCATAGCAATGGCGGAAGTTGCGGTTGACGTTCAAGTACCGTACCGGTAGCTTCAAACTGTTGGCACGGGAATTCGCAATACAGTGGTGGAATTGAGGCTCAAATACTTCTCTGCTAGCTTTGCTTTTATTTTATTTTTAGTCGATATTGTTTACTGGGAAAATATCGTAACTTCTTTACAATATGGCTCAGGAAATATTTCTGTTACAGTGCTGTCATAGTATGTGATATCCTAACCGTGGCAATTGTCTTTGTGAGGTGGGTTATCCTGGCGGACCCACATCGTGATGTTTACATTTTTTGGTTTCACCCAGTTCTTTTTTTTTGTCTTTACGCGTGCCCGGCGCGACAACCCGCCAATTTTCTCCTTGCTCCCACCAATTTTCCTCTCCGCCAACAACTTCCTTCTCGCAACCATCAACCTTTACAACAACAACAACTCGAACGCCGCCTTTTGTAATTCACCGAAGCCAACTACGGCGAAGCTTTACGGTAATTCTTCGATCATCCCACTGTTAATTTAGTTCTCCCTTCCGGTTTCTTTTCTCATTTCTCGCCACTGAGTTACCTTTACAAAATCTCGAGATGGCGCGCCGCAAAGCAGTCGCTGCTGTCGAGAAAGATGAAGAGGTTAGAGTCACCAGAACTACTAGAAGCAGGGCTGCACAAGCTGCTCAGCAAGCACTTCCTTCTCTCCCCCCTCCACCACCGCCGCCAGCACCCCGTGGAAGGACCACTACGAAATCTACTGGCAGAAAAAGAAAGCCAAGTGTTTCCCTTGATGAAGATGATGAACTTGCAACTAAAAAGGCGAACACCCGGACCTCCCTTTCGCCAGCTCCACCTGTAAATAGAGGGAAAAAGGCCGCGATTAAGAATGCCCCTGGTCGTCGTAAGGCTATCACATCCCCTACAGTTTCTGGCTCTAACTTCCCAGGAGATGAAATGGATGTCGAAGAACAAGAAGATGCCGAAGAGCCTCCTGTTGAGACGGAACACGAGTCCACCCAGGATTTACCGATGGAGGGGGGTCGGGAAAATGTTGAAGTTGAGGCTGAGGTGAAGAAGCCAAGGAAAACTAGAAAAGCGCCAACCAAGAAGCGTGGCATCCAGAAGAAGGTAGCACTCCCGGGCTCCGGTATCCGTAAAGGAAAGAAAGCAGGATGGAAGTTTGACGGGTCGCAGATTGAAGTTGGGGTTGAGCCTGAAATGTCAGCCACCGATGATGCCGATGACAGAGAAGCCTCTGTTTCCAGCATGCTTTTTGAAGACAAGACGGACACGCCACCCAGTTCGTTCATGGTCCAAGAAGATTCCAATAGAGCAATTGAAGATGTCAAAGTACAGGTTGAAGAACCGGAGAAGGTTAAAAGAGCACCCACCAGAAAACGCGGAGCCAAGAAGGTAGAGATCCCACCTGGAAGCTGCCGAAGGGGGCGAAGTGCTGGACTAGAGATTAATAAGCCGCAGATGGAAGTTGCGAGTGAGCCAGCTGAGCTAAAGATCGAGCCAAGTGAGGAGACAACAGCCACTAATGTCGAAAAGCCCAAGGCGAAGCGGGGGCGTAAACCGAGTCAAAAAGCAGCGAAAAGGGGTGGGAGGAAGGCACCTGCCGCCAAATCCAAGGCCGGAGAAGAGACCTCCACTGAAGGCCCCGATATCGAGGGAGGTAATATCCAGGGGGACGGCTTGGAAAAGGTAAACGCGGAAGGAACTACTGTGGATAACAATATCATCTCGGAGGTTGATCAAGGGGAAAAAGACGAGGAGATCAGGATTGAAGAGGCACCTGCCGATCAGGTATCTGTCGAGGAAACCATCGCTAACGCTACCGCTGATACCGGAGTAACTGGGGTTGGAGAGGCGAGTGTCGAAGAGTTGAAGGCTGGCACAGCGGTGGCTGAGGAAACTGTCCTTGAAGAGACTACCGTTAGCACTGCCGTCCTTAAAGAACCCGCTGTCGGAGGCCTCACCGTCGAAAGTACCGCTTTCGATAAGGCACCCGGGATCGAAATACCTGTGGTTGAAGAGGAAGCTAAGGTTGAAGAAGTGGAGGTTGAGGAGGCGGAGGTTGTGCTGGCGGAGACCGAGGAAGCGAAGATTGAAGCGTCCGTTGTCGAGGAAGCCGCCCTCGAGCATATCGCTGTCGAAGATGCCATCGTTGGTAAGGCCATCGAGACTGAAACGACGTGGGCCGAAGAAGCACAGATGGTGGAGGAGATGGCTGAGGCTGTTTCTGTTGAGGGTGTTGGCGCTAAGGACTCGAATACCGAGGAGGCTATTGCAGAGGATATGGCCTTAGAGTCGAAAGTTGCAGAATCCGAAATTTGTGAGGCCGTTGGGGAAGAAGTGGCTGTTCAACAGCCGACTGGGCCTGATGTGGGTGATACAAAAGAAGACGTGGTTGACGATACCACCGCACCTATAGGTACTCCGGCCGAGCCAACTAGCGGTGAGACTAATACGACTGCGAGCTTCGCGGTAGAGCCCATGGGTGACGACACTATCGACAGCATTGCCATGGTGGAGGCGGAGGACAATATCCCTGAGGGTAAGATTCATGAGGGCGAGGGGGGACAGTTGAGTGCCGTAACGGGCACTGAGGATTCTGAGAAGGCTTCATCCAGTCTGGCAGACGCTTCAGGTAATGATATCGAACCCGAAGTCAAAGATAGGTGCCATGCGCTCTCCTCATTGAAGCGTAAGGCCAAGGGAAGGCTCTCTGAGCCTGCCACGGGAAACGTAGCAGATTTTGTAGAGGTGGATGCGAACCACAAACGGCGGAGCACAGGTGGAGGACTGCCGCTGCCAAAACGCCGGAGAGTGACTCCTCCGCCTATGCAACCGCCATCTACACCTGCAGCGATCTCGCCTTCTCCACGGAAGGTCACGTCACCGAGCGCTGAGAGCACACCAAGATCAACTGGTTCTCTAACGACCCCGGTGAAGCCGCTGGGACCATTTCTGATGCCACCAGCCACACCTGAGGCGGTCGCCGGTATCGGGAGGAGCCCAACTAAGGGGTCAACTCCCCTGAAGTTAGTGTGTACGTCTTACTTTTCATTTTCGACGATTGGTTTTTTTTGTGTCGACTGACGTAACGGTTCTAGCGGATGAAGATGACGGAACTATGGTGGTTACAACTGAGGCTGCAAGGAGGCGGGGCCAAGAGATGGCTCAAAGGCATCTTCAACAGTATCAAGGTGTTTTCGAAAGGCTGAGGGCGAACTTTGAAGCTTCGGAGGGGTTCCAGCAGGCATATCAAGGTGTTATGCGGCGTGCATTCCCTTCCGCCAGACCTTCTCCCGGAAGGGCAAGATTGTCGGCTTCGTCCCCAGCGCTTTTGGCCTTTGAAGGCCGCGGATATGATGATGGGGATGACTCCTTCGATCGTTCCTTTGATAGAGCTGTCAGCCCAGACCGATCTTCCGTTATATGGGCTTGGGACATTGAACAAGGTGCTGGGAGCGAGGAGGCGGAGAGGGAGAGTGATGGTGATGGTGATGATGAGGACGAGGCAGGGGAGGTGATAGCCGATCCACTCAATGTGGAGGAGAAGGTATGAGGGGGGGGGGTGTTCTGATTCTAAAAGTCTTTTGATTTTCTCTCTAGTGGCTCTTGAGTTCAATATGCCTAAAGGCAGTTTCTTGTTTTTCATTCCTGTGTTTCCAGCCTGTCCAAGTGACCAATGCCTTTTTTTTCTCTTTCACTTTCCAAAATCCTAATACTAAGGGCCTGGCAATAACGTGTTACATGTACGATAGGCTTCTATTGCGGCTATTATGGACGCCCCTCGAGATTCGAATATTTTAGAGCCAGCAGAAGTGCAAGAGGTAGTGATGTCAGATAGACCAACAGAACTCGAGTTAGCCCATGAATTGGATGGCGCTGAGAAGTTGGAAGAGGTGGCGATGACTCTGGGTAATGGTGGGGAGGAAGCCAAGGGAGCTGAAGGTAGTGGAAAAGGGGGAGAAAAGAGCGAGGATGGTGGTGATCGAGGGGACGGCATTCCGAGTGAGTCGGAAGGGCCTGAAATAGAAGATGAGGACTTCGAGAGTGGGGCTGGGTATCCAGAGGCCTCTAGGGAGCCGGAAAAAACGGGGGTGTACGAAGATGGGGCAGGACCGGGTCGGGGAAAGGAGGGACTGGATGTCCCAGCAGAGGCACAGAGCTTGACGAAATCAGGGAACTCGGTGGGAACCTGCAACCAAGTGAAACCATCCAAACTGGGAATCCCGGCGTTCAGGGTGTTGAAGGGTCCTCGAATTCCCGTCCCTGCCTCCCGTGTTGCAACAGTTAAGATGCGAAAGGTCAGCGCGGCTTCCCTCAAAGATGTTCCGATTAGCAAGATGACTCCGCACGAGCTGGCAAGCACGACAAACACCTGCACCGCTAGGAATAAAATCTACTCATGCGACTTCACCCGTAGAGTGATCCACAAGTACACTCCTCGTCCTCCTTCCCCCAATGCGAAGGCCCAAACACTGAAAGCCTCGCAAGACCGGGCACGAAGGCAAGCAATTCAGGAAGAAACGGGCATAATACTTGGCCCCGGTGATGAAGAGAACTTTGATCCCAACCCTTCCTCTAAAGTAAGGTGGGGTCATCCACTCGAGTCCCAGGTCGACTGTGAGGAACGGAAAAGCCCTTCTCAGGTCAAAGAATTACTTCCACGACCTAGTATCCTCAATCGCAGTGTATGTGCTTCACTTTCCCTTGTGCTCCTGCGGATATCATTTATTAATTGGGCTGGCTGACTAGATTGCCCCGCTACAGGCACAATTGGACGGGCATGGGAACGTCGTCACTCCGCCAACTGAGATTGTGATTGAACGGACGAAGGTTACAATCAACACGATTCGGTATCGGGGGGAGAAGAAATAGGTCAGGGAGGACGATGAGCAGGGCAAAGATTGATCGGACAATCATGAAGTCATTCTCGCACAGCGTACATTGCCTACAATGGACAAATGCACGGAAACCGACATGCGACCGGGATCATCTGTGCCAGTTCATCACCTCCCGTCACTCGTCACACTCTTTTCGATCCCGCTTCGGCTTCCATTGCACACCGGAGAAGTTTTTTGCTATTATCCCATTTACGTCATACCACTTCGCTTTGCTTTGTGATGCTTCTATGTCTCTAATTAGCGTGCATACCCGGCTCGACTCGATCGATACTTGTAGTACATCATGATATTTTGCCATTTTTGAATTTTTGAATTTCTATTTTCTGTTTTTTATATCTTTTGTTGATGTTCTAGTTCCTCTTTCTCTGGCTGTACCAAGTTCCTGTAATTATTGTTATTGTTATTGTACTCTTTGGAGTTTTGTATGGCTGGGATACGATAGTGCCGGGCAGTATAAGATGAGGAAGGATTGGGTGAGAGTAGTGGTTTTTGTTGCGCAGTGGTTATCCCCTTTTTTTCCCTAGCCGTGGGGTAGAGCAGACATAGATTGTGGAAGTTCTTTCTTTCTCCATAGAGGGCATCGTCCTGGTTTTGGGTTGGATTGGATTGGATTGGCTCAAGAATGATAATTCGAACTTTTGGTACAGTATGATACAACTACGCGATACGCTATCTGTGCGTTGAACTGAGAACTTTGAACCTCCCATCATATCAGAATACTGCTAGTGCATATAGTACATCGCTGAGCGATGTGTGTGTTGTGCTCTGGGCTGTTGCAATGCGCTCGCGGATCTTGGATTGGTCCACGAGCAGGAAGGGGGAAAAGGGGTGACGAATCATGCTTGCTGAAGATTCGCTTGTGGTTCCGGTATTCTGAGTAGACGTTTACGATATTACTTTTATTTATGGTACAGCGGCCGCTGGTAGCGTCTAGTCATCATCTTGGTAACTGAGTGGGGGGGGGGGGGGGGGGGTTTGGCAATGGTTTGGAGGGGTGGTATGGCGGTTGTTTTGGAGTATAGGGCTGTCGGTAATGATTCCTGGCTTTTTACTTACATATTAGCCTATGGCACAGTACGCATAAACAACTACTGTGCTGCGCTGGGAATGATGCCACCTGTCTGCTACTCAGTTAGTGCTCGGCTGAACTAATCCCGTATAATTATGTTTGTGGTATATAGTATCCGTGCTGCGCCTTGTAGTAATCCAGCTTCCATATTAATTTAGTTCGCCCCTTCGCGAAGGCGGGTTTCCAAGTGAAACTTGAATTGGGGTGTTCGGCTGTGTTAGTGATGTGAAAGAATTGGTTGTTGTGCAGGAGCACTACTACTGTAGGTAGGAATTTTGGGGCTCTGTGAGTTTATTGTGTCGCTTTTTTGCAGCGGGCTTTATGGAGGGCCTTGACTGAGGTCTGTTTGGTATCATATAGTGTGGTCAAGAGGGCAGTTCGTATTGCGAGAGGGAGGGCCTCTAGGTATGATATGATATCTGAAATCTGTTTAACCCGCCCAGGGGAGCCAATTGTTGCTGTGGTTTCGGAGGGGTTGTTGTAAACTGTAACCCTTGCCAAATCAACAATTCGGGATAAGTTAACAATTGGCATGTGCGACATTGGTTTCAGCTTACAGTACAAATGGTAGGTTAATTTAGGTTAATATAATGTTATCATAGACTTAACAGGAGGTTGTTTATGGTCTTGGTATGTTAACCGGTATATTAACAGTAAACAATAGGGCGGTGACATTGCCTCAATAACTGCTTTCCCATAACTCTATCAAAACCTCATATCTTTTAAAGCTGCTTCTATTACCTTGTTCTATAGCTTCTAATCTATCATTTAATAGCTTTATATTTTTGATAGGTGTTGTTCTGGAGCCTTCATCATTCAAACTCGGGCAATCTTGGGGTCTGGAGTGGGTCGATTCAAGGAGTCCCCCACCTGATGAGCTCAATACCGGTCTCGTAGTGATCCAGTCGTAGCTGGGCCGTGATACAATACCGCCGTCAAGAGTCTAAGTGAGAGTGAGGTCTCTGTACACGTGTAGAGTAGAATCAGAGCAATTGCGTGGGGGGGCCGGGATTCTAGTTGCAAGGGTCGCAAATTGGCAGGTACATACCGTACATCTTCTGGTGGCATTCCTTCCAGACCAGGGCTGCCGTAGGAGTCGTTATTGGTCAAACCTGGAGAGGAAAGTATGAAAGAGGAAAGAAAGAAAGAAAGAGAAAGGGACAGAAAAGTTAGAACCCGCCCTGTCTCAATCTGAGTCCTCTTGGAGCCCCCCTTTCCTCCCGAAACTGAAGAGCTCCACCGACCATCTCTCAATTCCGTCCCAGTTAACCGAAAATCCAAACACCCCCAAACTATCATGGCAACTCAGGATACCCTGCTAATCGCTGCAACAAAGGAATTCGTAAAGAGCTACATGTCCAAGTATGATTCCTCTCACGATTACCAGCACATAGAGCGTGTACTAGCCCAATCCCTTGCGATCCTACACGCAACGCAAGCCTCCTCTCCAGAAACGCGCCACGACGAAAATTTAGTTATCCTCCTGGCTCTCCTCCATGATGTCGGTGACAAGAAGTACTCCCCCGTTACCGCCACCGCCTCTGGCACCACCGGCGCAAAGGACTTCTTACTATCAGCCGGGGCATCGTCAGACCTTGCGTCTCTCCTGCAAAATCTAATAAACAACGTCTCCTACTCTCACGAGCAAGCAAATCCTCGGCAGGTAGCAGAGCTGGTAAAACAGTATCCGGAATTGGCAATCGTGCAGGATGCGGACCGTCTGGACGCGATTGGAGCTGTGGGGATCGGGCGGACCTTCACCTTTGGGGCTGTCAAGGATCGGGAGGGAGGGATGGGGGATGTTGTTAGGCATTTTGATGAAAAGTTGTTGAAGTTGGCTGCTGGGATGAAGACGGTTGAGGGGAGGAGAATGGCGAGAGAGAGGGGGGAGAGGATAAGGGCATTTAGGGAATGGTGGAGGGAGGAAGTTGGTGAATGATGGGTAGGGTGTACTTGTAGTATGATGTCAGTACTGGAAGGCTTTGCTAGGATAGTTCGCTATGAAACTATTATGTTTGGGTTATCTCACCTACGGCCGATGGTAACCGTGCTAAGGTTCTCGCTACTTTGAAAGACGCTAAGCGACCTTCAAAGTTTGACCGCACTCTAAGGGAGTGCCGGACAGCTCAACGAAACTTTTCTTAGTAAATCCCTATCGTATCATACAACTACGACCTTTTCGATGTCTGCCAAAGCTTGCTCTATAATAGAAGCCCGAATCTAACAAGCAATTTAAAGGCTTAATTAATGCACGAAAAAAGTCCTAATGTGGCTGCCATTGCTCAAGAGTTTGAGGTGCCTCAGCAGCGAGTCAGCGCTCACTTGAGATCATGATAAAAGTACAGGTAGTGGAAACTAAAATTAAGGAGCGATGGAAGGAGATTTTAAAATAAATATGAATAGCAGTAAAGGATAGGGGTAAGAAAAGAAAAGCTTCAGAAGCTCTTCTTTTGTGGTATTGGTTGGGTCTCTGTGTATGGTGATGCGTTAGATCGCATAGGCGCAGTAACTGGATGACACTGTTCTAGCTGTCTGTAGAATGGTATCACTGAATAATAGGGTAATAAGCCTCCCGTACCGTCGTCTCACCATTAGACGATTATCCTTATTCACCCTCCCCATTTCTCTCCTTTCTTATTCTCGCTCATACCCAATCATCACGAATAATTAATCGAAAAAGAAGTGGATCCAACCATAGGCGCTACGGGGGTCAGTTTGCAGCGATCATATATTCAACAACCAGCAACATCTGGGGAAAAATCGCGGGGAAGAAGCCCTAGAGGACCACCCCGCAGTCCCCCTCCAGTCTATAAAAATGCCATAATATTGTATTATACAATAAAATTATCATGTAGGCTTCGTCCATCCCCTGGGCTAGAGTTCACCTTTTTTTCTTCCTGTGTCTAATAGAGAGAGGAAAGATAAGTTCTCCGTTTTTCTAATTTTACGACCACGCAACAGGAAGAACAGGGAAGGTAGAAAAATCGAGAGGGGGAAGATAAGAGAATAAAGGAAATAAAAATCGAATTTAGTCCTGTGCTCAATAGATCTTGTGAGCACAGAGTGAGAACCCGGCCGGCTTCTGCTGCTTGGGTGCGCAGGAACGACGTCACGTATTCCTGCGAAGATATTTACCTTGATGCCATTTACCGCTAGAATGTCTCCCATCTCCTCCAATATACCACCTTGATTGCTGTTGTATTTTTCGCTTGTCCCACTGGCATTTCCAACCTGCAATACGGATCATACGACCGACAATGTCGCTCATTATGCTGGCTCCACAGGTACAGTACTACAAACTATCGTTTTCACTGGCAAGCTAAGCCTTAGCGATGTCGCTTCACTCCGCCTGGTATCCCATGTTTGGAATCAGGCATTTACCTCCATCGATTTCTGTCAGTTTTGCTTGTCGCACTTCCCGTTCGCTCCCGAGACGTGTGGGATTGGTGGGGCTAGGACTGCTTTGGGGAGTTTTAGTATGGTTCAGCAGAGGTTATTTGTGCTGGCAGATTGTCAGGAGGGAGCTGATGGGAGGACTGTATGGACTGCTTCAGTCAGCACGCCGGCTTTTCCAGGGATTACCGGTTTGGCTTCTACGGCTGCGGATGGGAGACGGAGGTTGTAGCCGTTGTTCAATGACCATTACGTTGTGTTTTTGAACGGGCTGTGGGGGGATGGAACTAGCAGTATCACGATCTTATGCTTTGAAGAACCTAGTTCCCCGGAGTCAACATAGGAAGGGTTACATATTTCCCCTCTTAGGATATCTCCTCAAACCCTCATATCCATTCGTCCCGACACCGTCGGAAAACACCTTGTTGCTGAGAGGCTCCTCCACCAAGATCATCTCCACAGAGTAGTGCTATTTAATGCTCTTTCTGGGGAGAGCTTGCGAGCCTACCACGTCTCGCCATTGTTCAGATTGATGCCGGAGCGAGACATGGACATGTTTGTCCCAAATCAATCTGAAATTATCATCTATGGCTCCGCCCAAAACTGGGAATACCGACAGGACGGTATTATCGGGCAAGTAATGGTAGCTAAGATCTCGGGCAACAGTGGCACCAAAATTCGCTACCGACGCGCCCCAGCAGACGGCGCAGTCCCCGATACAGTCGGGACAAAATATTGTCCAGGACTTGGCCTCATTTGGCACGATGGGGGAATAATTGCCTTTGATTCACTAAACCTTCTCTCTCCCACCGCCGGATCAGGCGAGTTCCTGAACCCCCACGATCTCCGCCCAATCCTCCGGACTTAAATGCTCCCCGCTCCCTCAAAGACCAGAACAAAACCATGCATTGGCAGGTCGTGGATGTGTGCGGAGTTTAACGCTGGATCCTTTGGTAGTGTGGAGGTTTGTCGGATAGCGGGGCCACGACTGCCTGGGTCACACTATAGCCAAAAGTGGAAGCTTAAGGAGCAGCCGGATTCTTGGGACCACGACAAGCGAAAGTAGTAGTGTTGGATTTGATATGGCAGAGTCACCTAGGGCGCTGCAGATTGATGCAGGGCAGTTGGCTGCGCGGCTAACGGAGGAATTGGAGAAGTTGAAGGAGGGAGAGGGAAAAAGTGGTAGCGGTGGTGGTGGGGAGAGGTCAGGGTAGTGACGGAAGATCAATTGGGAGGGCAAAAGGACCTGGAAGGAAAGGTTGTTCTCCCGGCGACAGTGGATGTGCCTGGATGGTCGTTTTTGTTGGCTTCCAGAGGCGGCTCAGGTTGGCTCTTGGGCACCATACCAATAGCGCCTAGCGTGAAGGGCAGAGTTTGGGATGGCGGTAATTGGGAGGGCTTTCTTCTTCTGTTTCCACATCGTTAAGGATATCATGGATTTTGGTAGAGCTTTTCTCTTTTTCTTCTTTAGCATTGTTAAAACTTCCCTTTACGCCGAAATCGAATTGAGAAACATCAAGCGCCAATAGCTCAGTTGGGAGAGCGTCAGACTGAAGTTGCGATTCGGCAGTTCAGACTCGGGGTAATCTGAAGGTCACCCGTTCAATCCGGGTTTGGCGCAGCTTTTTTGGCCTTTCTTTACTTTTCTGAGGTTGTTCTTTGCGCTAAGGGGCGTGGCTAGCGGGTAGGTTATGTCTTCTGATTTTTTCTAGTGACAGTGAAAAGGTTGGATTTGTGGTTCATGAATTCTCACTCGTGACTGCAGAATTGTGCAATATTAGGATTTTGGATAGATCACCTACGCTTCCCAGGAGAGTGGCATCCTCCGGGTGAAGATGTCATGAAATACTTAATTCTCGACGCCCCAAATCCTAGCATTGCTACTTACGGAGGAGGATGCATTCACAATGTATCTCTCCCACGACCAACCTGCCACCCACCAAAAACTAACCAACTGGGCCACTCACTAACTGAAAAAGAAGATATCGTAATGGCACTAGGGAGTCTATAGTACAAGAACTCCCTCGAAGCTTACTCGTCCATTTAACACATCTTACAGGCAGACCTGCGAGCCTCGTACTCGGCCCAGGCAGTCAGTCACTCTGCCACGAGACACCTGCTCATTCCGTCCACGCAGCTGCTGTATGCGTTGCTGTAGAAGGAGAAACCAGCGCAGATGAACCACTATCGGCGAAGCTAAGGCCGATCTCATCGGGGGTTACGCTAGCACTAGTAGTAGTGGTACCGGCGTACTCACACCAACTGACCAATTCCGACCCCTTAATAGTACCCGGTTTCTTATCCACGGTGCTGACCTTAGTATATGTACCCTGCAGGTATACGGTCAGCCACCACCACCACCACCCACTTCGGCATCTTTCTAGAAGGGGAAGAAACTGACGGCAATGATTCGGACCTGCATATCCGCTGTCTGTCTGCCCTAATACAGAGCTCTGCATGTTATCGGGGTTATCATCGGGCTGATACTCTTGCACGGGAAAAATGGTATCGGGCCTAGGAGTCTGTGGTGCTGAGTGCGTTCTGTAGAAGTGTCATAACTCTACCTGCTTGGGGGCGCTGCGCTGCGGGGAAGTGACGCCGTGGGCTGGAGCGCTCGATAGGGGGGTGGCAGATGTCAGGGGGGGGGGGGGGGCGGTCTGCATATTATAATAACGTGATAAGTTAGGTTTTGGGTGGGAGGACGGGGGGAGGGGGAGGGAGGGAGGGAGGGAGAAGGGGACCGGTCCTACGCGTGAGCAACCCGAAGGGCTGTTGTAGAGCGCTGCTCTTGAAAGAATGAAGGAATGAACGGAATAAAGAGATAAGAGAGAGATGGAGAAATCTGCATTGGAATGAACCGATTTGGCGTGCTGGAGAAGGAAGCCCGAGTATACTGAGAGTGGTTGGTGTTCTGGGAGTTTCTATCCTAACTGCTCACGCTCCCTCCGTTATTCCCCTCCGTATAGTACCTGGAGTTCACGATTACCAGGCTAGAACTGCAGATCATGGTCGGCATATCTTCCTTCTCTCGTTGGTTATGTGGCTAGTTACTTACCTTACTACATTACCTTCGTGGAAAATACTCTGAAAGAAGAAAAAGGGACTAGCCTAACAGTTAGGTTAGGTGATGGTAGTAGCCCGGCAGCTAGGATCCTAACAGCACAGTATATTCAAGGTGCTACAGTGGTGCCAATGATCACAAAAAAAACCCTGGTTCAGACAAAAAAAAAACCCAGATTTCTACCGCAGAGAAAAAGTACAGTACGTTCTTGTCCCAATCAAATAGATTACCGATAGTTAGGCATCATATAGGGTTCTAGGCGAAATTCGTGCTCGGGGGCGGGAGTTAGAGTTTATTCGAAGGTGGGGGGTGGGGCAGTCGGAATTGGCATGGTACAGTAGCTTTGGGAGGATATTCCCCCCACTAGTGTGTGCTACGGTGGTATGATACAGTACTGTGTAGGTAGTGCTGTAGAATAGCAAATTAGCTGAAATAATACCCCGAGTGCTGGAGTGTGATGGATTATCCCAATTCCACAATGCAAAACCAACCAACCAACCAACCGGACTACATATCCCCCCCCCTCCCCTCTCGAGAAAAAAAGGAAGAAAAGAAAAGAAAAACCACCACTGTAATGACAATCCACACCTTTACACACCATCCCACATCATCTCTTCCGATCACCACCACCACAGCCTGCCCCGGCCCCACACCAGTCCACCTCACCCCCCTTCATAACTGCCATACCAATCCGCTTCCAAAGAACCACGGAATTCTGTACCGCAAACAGATACTCGAAACCCCTCCCCTCCCCAAGCACAGTACTCGATGCTTCCCGCTCACTATGACTTCAACCACCCCGGTAGTACAGTACCCATCGGAAGAGTCTCCAAGCGTCCCCCCCCCCCCCAAAGTTCCTCTCATTATTAATTCATCCGCTCGTCCATCCGTCTTCGGGATGGGATGAGGGAGGGATGTTAATATTCGCCATGACGTGAAACGTGTTAGGCCGATAGCGAATATAGAGTTGGATTCATAGGCTTACCTTAACCTGATAGATATGATAGTGGAGGGGAGTTACTCCAGGTTTCGACTTGACTGTGTTGAAGGGTAGGATTGCGGACCTCACCCCGGAAACAGAGCTGGAATAAAGGGAGGAAAGGAGGAAGGTAGGTGGGAGGATGAGGTAAATATCAGAATCCTCGATCTATCAACTACCGGTTGATTGGTTATAGTTCCACCTGGTTATCGTAGCTCTATCCAATATTGCAAGCGCCCATCCGCCGTCTGCCGCATCGCTCCGCTCGGGCGCAATAGCATGCTATGGAACCCCTACTACTTTGCACATCAGAGGTTTATAATATTGCAAGCGCCGGTCTGGACCAACCCCACGCCCCACTGCTATTACGGCTACTTGGTCTTCTAGAACATTTCCCCACTCTTCAGCTCAGACCCCATCACAGCCCACCACGACCCCGTGCACGAACCACCCGGGTACCTACCAAGGAGCGAAGCAAAAGACAAAAAGCATAGCAAAACAAAGCAAAACAAAACAAAATGACCGTTACAAGTACTCGAGCACAATACTCTAGGGTATCACGCTTCTCCACTCCACCGGCCCACTCGGGGGGAAAACGTTCATATAATAACTGCCTACGATAGCCCCCTCGCCCATCACCGTCGGTTATACTGAAATCTATCCGCTTGTCTTTGCAGCCTCCTTCCAAAAGAAATAACAATCCATAGCTAAAATACAATAGTGTAGGAAACGAAGAAAGAAGAGACACAAGACACCCAACTCCAGCGAGTAGGCGATCCCGGGAGTGGCAGTGATAAAAAGACAATGGAGAAACCCTATAACAATGCAAAAAAGGCCGGGCAGTTAGGAAAACTGCAGGAAACAAAAGTTGAAGAAAATATTACACCCGCACTCCACACACAATCCTCCTTTTGATATTATGCCCCAACACAAACACCCGTAGGATCTATCCATGACCTACTCGTCGTTGTCTTCCTGCTTGATTCTAGTTCGCCTCCTACCTTCACTATCAAGCGTCTGCAGGGTAATGGCGTCGCTGTCATCATCGGCGCCTCTGGTCCCGTTCAATCTTCCAGGATATGCCACGTTCTGATCAGCGACAAAATCGCGAAGGCGTTCCTAAGACACGAATTAGGATTTCACGTCGTAGAAAGGCGCATACACGATGGATTATACATACCTTTCCAATATCTACGGCCTGTTGGCCCATAGCATTAGTGACTCGAAGGATCGGTCCCCAAAGATTCAACGTATGGACCACATATGCCGCAGCGCAACATAAGAGCAGGAAGATAAAATAAACAGGACTTCGTAGAACTATCACTCCCACATTAGCCTCCCACGTCACGTGGGCCGCAGATTGTGAATACTAACCGGCCCAGATTTCGTTCCATCCCAAGGCGAGCATGAGGCCCCAGAAATATATCGGAATCTCTGCTACAGAACTAACAGTGCTCCTCTTGGCTTCAACGAAAACTGCGTCTGCCATTCTTTTGAACCTAGTCGACAAGTCGACTTGCTTAGCTTCGCCGAGTACCTCAAACTCGTCTTTGGCAATGCCCATCTCATCAACATCCTCCTCGAAGTCGGTAGGTGGATCACTGAGGAATTCGGTCAATGGTGGCTCCGCTCCTGTAGAGAGGCGGATACGGGAAATCAGAGGAATCAACTTGAGTGTTGCCTCACGAGCAGCAGTGTATGTTTGCTCGATAGGGTCTGCGGGTCTCCATACCCGAGGAACCCCTTTCTCATCGTAGCGGAAACGGTCCTCAAAGCTAGTTAACGGTTAGCAAAAGCACAAATACATCACAAAAAAATCAAATTAACATACTTCTCTCTCAGCTTGAGTAGTATATTGCCCTCCATAACTTCCTCCTCAATTTTAGCCTTAAGAACTCCCCAAGCCTTCTTCCGTAGTTTCCATGCCCCGATATCCCGCTCTTTCTCAGTGGCATTAAGACTGCCAGCCCGGGTAAGAAAACCCTCAACACCTTCGCCAACAGTCTCGGTCCATACTTTCCAAACCCTATCCCAAAGATTACCCTTCTCTTTCGAGTTATCTTCCATTCTTCTGAATTCCAACTCAACTGGTTCTGCGAGCTTGGACCGAATTGCCTTCTCGAGACGAGCCACAAGCCGTTTCATTTCCTCTCCCCTTAACCTTGCTGCAATTTCATCTAGCGCAGCTTGTAGGGAGGTGAGTTCGTTTTCATAATTAGACCATTCTGCCCCAGGAATATACGACTCAGAGGCCTCTGCAATGAACCTGTCAATAACCGTGGACCTTGTGTGGTTAACCACGGCAGCGAAATCATAGTTCGAAGATGCGCTCTGTCCTGAAGCATTTGCCGACTTCAGGATGCCTGTAATTTCTTCTGTGAACTCTTGTACGGCCCTCTTCGCCAGAGCAGAAAACTGGCCAACGACAAGACCTCGCAGCCTCCCCTCTAAGTTCTCCCGAAGGTCTTCTCTCTTGCGCTCAAAGACTCCTTTATGATATCTCCCTCCAGATTCCTCAAATCCCTCCATTGCTTCACTAAGAGCCTCCTTCATAGCACTCCCGAGCCCCTCCAGCACCCTGCCAACCTTTGCTTGCTCCTCAAATGGTGACATGATCTCGTTAAACCCGGCCGTGCAAGTTGCCGCAATTTCGTCACAACGATACTGAGCTAAGAGCTCTTGTTGGGAAGGCAAATCAAGATCTTTGTTTGTGACGATCTGCGTCCACACACCTGAGGCGTAATGCGGGAACCCATCTGCAGGTATCCGCCTGTGGTATGCCGGCAGGAATACTCCGCCGCCATCACCCCTCTGGCCCACCCCATTAGACCCGCTCATGACCTCCACCTCCGGCGAAATACCTTCACGGAATCGCTTTCGTAGTTTTTGAGTCTCCTCAACAAACTTTTCCGGTTGAAGGATCTTGTGAGGTAAAGCGACAAATTGAAAGTCAAAAAAATCACTGATTTTCGAGTCTTCTAAACCGGGTGGTTTTGACAACGAGGACCAAATCCGGTTCAAATCCTGCATAAGTGTATTCGAAAGATTTTGAAGTGGAGTATGTCCAATATGGTCACGGATTACGAAGAATAGGAGAGATCGGTGAGTTGTACTAGAAAAGAGTGTCAGCGCCGTCTTGGTAAATACATCAGAGGGCTTAAAAACCTCCTATCCTTCAAGAATAGGCCAAGATTGACTTCAAAAACGGTTTTGAGTAAACCCATGTTGGCGCCCTGGTACAAACCGACTTGATGTTCCCAGATGTTGACGATCTAAGTAATCCAATGTCAGTAAATAGAAATCAAACAGCTCCATAAACTCTTGGAACGGTGAACCTCTGCAACGGCACTTTGACTAATCCCCACAGTGAATGAAAGGAACTAAAGCTCACCAAAACTTCGCTTGTCGCTAATGCGAACAATGCGCTCTTCCTCTCAAAGTCTTGATCCTCCCCTCTCTCCCTACCGTCGGTACCCTCAACATCCATGACCAGGATATTATTTCCCATCGCACGCGGACCGGGCTTGGTATCTTCGACAGCTCTAGACATCCATATTCCCTTGGTGGTCTGTCTGCGAGCCTGCTCGTCCATTACCGAGAAATGCGTTCCGAACAGGTGGTTGAGAAGGGTGGATTTACCGGTGGACTGAGAGCCAAAGACAGCGACGACATGGTATGAGAAACCGGCGGTGATCAAATTTTGCGCTGTCAAGTATGCTGGAAGGTACGGCCTAGTTGAAGGTCAGAATTGAGCTCTCCCGGAGATAACACAGGGGGCATTAAAGGGGCCGTCCGCACAACGAACAAAACAATCAACATAGTTAGATAACGTACGCAAATTCCTTATTCTCATCTATTACTTGAATACCATTTGAATAGGTATCCGAAGCATCTTTCGTATGGGCTCCATTTCGCCCTATGCTGCCGGATCGGCTATGACCGCCACCCCCGTTGAAGGACATTGTCTGTATGGTGTTATTTTGGGGTCGAGAGGTATTAGAGTTTCGCTCGCTAGATTGAAAGCGTATAAAAGGCTTGACGGAGCGAGAGGTAAGAGTTTAAGGGGGTGTAATTTATGTCGGGCTGGGAGAAAACGACACCAGGATACCGGCATCAGGAGGAAGACGGCAATATGAAGGTTGACCAGAAATCTGGTCTTTGAATCCCTTGGCGCGTGACTAAGCCACCGGAGTTGAAAGAAGCTTAGTCATTGTCGCGTCACACCTCTGACCCTCGGCCTGGGCACACCACCGCACCAGCTGTCAAAAAGACGTGGTCCATGACCCCGTGGCGGTTGCGGCTCTGAGCACCTTTTCGGTCCACGAAACACCACGTATCTATGGCTCCTTCAGTCTGGTGCAAAATATGGCCGTACAACAAGTCCTGAAACGAGGAGCGGGATGCCAACGTAGACTATCCACTTGCTCTCCAAACAACGACCGCAGTCATGTATAGTACTCGATTCAGTCGTGCATCACCGGTATGCGTCTTGCCGGCGATCTGGTGACCCTACGAATAGCTGTTCGTGATCTCTTGAACGGAGTCCATCGCCAGGTGCTCCAGCTACTATTAGAACTGAGTGAGAACCACTCGATACAATAGATAACCCTTGATAGCGAAGCCCAACCGAGCTGAGATACACTAGTGATACCGGTCCCAATCCAATGTGGTATTGGGCCCGCAGCTCCCACTTCCATTTCCCGAATTGTCTTCCGCCCCCCCCGCAACAAAAGTGAGGGGAACGCAGCTTGCAGTATGTGTCAGACCGGATTTCTGCATCTAGACCCCCGCTTTACTCTCGCCCCAAAACTCTGTAGGCCCGACAACGTAGAAGCACTAGCTCGCAAATACCATTTCAACACCTGCTTCGTTGATGTGGGCATCATGATCTCATCATTTTGCTGGTAACGTGTTGCTGTGTAATTAGCCTGTCACAATATAAAACGAGTGATATCTTGTGATTACTTGGACCAGTCGTGCTTGTGCTCGCAAAATATGGTATATGAGATTCTAAGGGAGATTAGTTAGTTCGCACTTAATGCGCACCACACCTTAAAACCAAATATTAGAGGAATTAGGGTTGGGCCTCACTAAAAAGCCGGTAGACACCAATGAGAATCCGAGCAAGTTCGTAACATATCATACCGGTAGTGGAAACGTCAAATATGGGCCTGCCGCGCATCCAACACCCAAGAGACGTTGGTCTTTTCCAAAATCAAATTTCTGGGGGATGGGGAGTTTATAATTCATCTCTCCTCGAGATGACAACGGCCTCGGATGTCACTGTCCAGGGGGTTCTTTAGCGATGAGAGGGTAATGAAAATTAGGATAAAGAGATTGGTGAGAATACCCGTCTATGGCGCTCGCACTATATCTAGGACCTAGCTGCTAAACGGGGTCTCTTTTTTCGTGACCCAGTTTTGCTAGACCCTGGCCTTCTATGAAACCCGGGCCGTCGGGTGCTTCGTCTCTAGAACGACTAGACTTGAATAGGAAACCTTCCAATGGTGAACACTGTGGCGCTCTCCGCTAGTTTTTCCTGGTTCAACCAATCGACCTCTATCTAAAGAGCGGTATTGAGGTGGGCCTATTGCCGGTTTCTAGTGGGCTGAATAGCTTCTATCTCCAATATTCATAGGTTCGTCTGCCGGATGTCTCCCTATATCTCCTACTTAGTAAGGGTTCTCCCATGTAATATAGAGGTCTCCGCTGTATATCTAAACTCATTGCCAGCCCTCCCGTAGCTACGGCTCTGGCATCACACCTTCTCTGCCCTTAGCTAACAGGAAAATACCCGGAGCATAGATGGTAAAGAAGAAAACATAAATGTGTCTCTCTAGACTGGGAATCCATATTTCGCTTGTTAGCTTTTGATGGAGAGGATAGCCAACTGACTTTAGTTAATGTAACCCAGATTGTAGTGTAATATACACCCCACCCTCCCGTTTTTAGCTACCACCCTCGAGAGACACCCCGGCACATAATTCTAGACCGTGTATCGATACGGTAGACACATGAAACAAGGGTCGCATCCATATCCCCGGAAATGCAGATGATCTGTGCCAACTCAAAATCTGATGCGATCCCATCCTCTCATGAAATTCTATGAATGGTGAAGATACGCAGCCTTCTCCGCCGTTGAGCGAGCAGCGACAAACAAGCAGACCAGCATGTCGCACTCCAGCGGTATCCTAGACCCCACCCAGGAGCACCCACCTCCACTAACGCGGTCTCCGAAAGGCGAAACAAGCGGCACAAAAGCCAGCCCAAAGGAAACAGCCGAAAATCAGCCACTCCAGCATCCGTCCCAGCTGCCACCGCCCGCCTCCACATGCAACCGCACCACCACTACCCGCGCTTTAAGCACTCTTCACAGCCACTCGCCCGAAACCCCAGGCTTCCGCTCATATCGCACCTTCCCATCCTCAAAAGGATACATGCCGATACACAGATGCGCCCTAACTACCCACCGCCACCGAGCCCTCCCTAGAGCCACTGATCACGGCCCCGGGTCACCAATTGAGGATTGGGCAACACCCATCAAGTCAAGCAACGGCAAGGGGAGGAGGGTGTCGGTGGCGGGTTAGAGGGCAAAGTGGGGGAACAGATGAGGTTGGAAGGGGTCCAGTTGAGCTTTGGAAGGAAACAGTAGGGGGGTTCCCAAGGCTGGGCTAGACAGAAATGCTGGTGGGGATTGCACTCGCGCGAGTGATTTTTGATGACCGTGGTGCGTATCGTGCGTATGTTGGGTTGTTTTGGGTGTGGTTTGGCGGTGTTGGTGGGGCTGGAATGTGCGGGGTGTGGTTTTCAGTGTGGTTTTCAGATAGAATGGGGGGTATTTCAACTTTCGCGGGATCTGCTGCTGCTAAGGGTGAGGCTTAGAGCGCGCTTAGAGGATGGGCTTCTCATTCCAAGCTCTGCTCCAAACAGCTTTTAATTTCAAAGCCGACTTGGGACCATATCGGCTCTGATGGCCAAGTTGGTAAGGCGCGTCACTAGTAATGACGAGATCAACGGTTCAAATCCGTTTCAGAGCAGTCTATTTTTTTAATTTTTTCTCACCCTTGTTCCTGCCCTCCAATCTTCTCGTCCATAATAGCACTCCAAGCTAAAGCTCCCCTCTGGCAGCGGAAAGGCGTTTGCCCGACTGAGACTTAACCCAATCGCGCACATCTGCTCACAGGCTTCAGAGGTGTGGTGAAATGAATATAATAATACCAGTATCCGCAGTACGGTTCAGTATCAGACTAACTTTCTACACCTCTACTCCACGGTTCGCGATAAACGTGTACTGTACGCTCCATCCAGCATTCTCCCCGAGCACCGCGCGAGTTCCATTTGTCCTCGAGCGGGGTTCAGCATCGCTATCACATGATATCACCAGATTTCCTTCCTACCACCTAGAATCAAGCAACCCCCGCAACCGCACCATAAACCACCGGTATATGATGTCGTACTCGAGTAGAGAAGTGCAGGTCGGATACGGTTCTCCGCCCTACGCAATCCCCCCGCAGGCAGCCGTCGCCCTCCCAGCCCGGATACAAGCAAACAAGCGACTCCAGTATCAAGCCTTGAACAGCGATGCTCGGGCGCGGTAATTGCACGCGGCAATCTGAGATCATGCGTGGCCCCGTCTGCGGGGAGAAAAAAAAAACAGAGGCATTTTGTCCGCGCAGATTCTGTTGAGTCGGAAGTGCTAATTGTGGGGGATACCGTCCTTGTATTATGGTCTAGGACCACGCTCGATTGGGGAAGGGGGTGTGCGTGGCTACTGTGTTTTCGGACACATACCATACGTAAGTTAGTTTTCGGGTGTGGGGTTCTTCCCTCTTGGTCCCGGTTTGTTATCTCTAGTGTTCTGTTTTTTTCTTTCTTTCCTACGTTCTTTGGGATGTTTGGAGGGGATGTTTGTAGCGGATTTTGGGAAGGGTTTTCGTTGCTTGTGGGCGTTTCGATCTGGACTAGCGTATGGATAATTTTCCCCGGCCTGCCGGCTCCCGTTGCGGTTACATCGGTATTTTGGGTGTGCGGGGATGGAAAGTCAGCTGGTGGGGTTCCGACGAGTGAAACATGTATGATACTGACGAAAAAGAGGGCTGGACGCTGGCTGTTCTGGCCGAAAATTTGGCTACGGGTGCCAAGTGCTAGCGTCAGTATTAGTACCATAGTATGACAATGTGACATGACTTTGTTTTCTAGGCTGTGTTGAAAAAAAAAGTTCCTTCTGGTCCCCTCCAAACACACAGAGTGCAGCCAACATAAGCTGGATCCAGGTTGTTTTGTTAAGATAGTGGACGAGTACAAACTCCAGAGGAGCACAGCATATAGTGCTTTACACCTCTCATACTGGTAGTATTATATCCTCCTTAGCTGGGAGTGCTTGGAAAAATGGTGATAATTGTCGCGATATTGAGTCAACCTCACACCCGAGTAAAATTCCTAATTCTTGGTACTACAGATTGCTCTTCACTGGAAGCATAATAACTTGTATCATAATTTTTTCTTTCCATGCACCTTTGGTTGTGTGAACCGAAGCCCTAAGCCAAAGTTTTTTTTTTCTTCTTTTTCCTTTTATCATATCATACTTCATTGTCTTTTCGAACATACCGAGACTATTACTACCGTATGGTCCGGTGGGCGAGACAGGGGTTGGGACTTTCACATGTCTTCTTTGACTTCAGTGGGGCTTCGACGATGTGTTGTGGACGGTCGGCTGGTGGGTGGAAGAGGTGAGGCTCAAGGATGTGATCGACAAGCGAGGAAGGGGTTCGTTCCTTTTTCTCCTCCCCCATTTGCCGGGGAGGTTTTGCTGCCGTGTTCACATGTTTTTGGAGAATAGCAGCTGGTTTACTCGTACAGCGACACCTCCTATAACGAACGCCAAGAGCTCAGGCTTTTCTTTTCGTTATAGGGAGGTTAGAGTAGTGAGCATTAAAAATTTCCGAAAAGGCGGAGATGGGCTATCGATATGATTGATACAGGTAATGAAGTTGGTAGGCGGGATGGGGAGGAGGAAAGAGCGGTGGGAGGGCAAGAAGACGAAGACTCCCAGAAAACTGTGGGGATGGGGAGGGTTGTTGTTGGGAGATGTGGTTGGGCAGGAGGTACGGAACAAGGAGGGAGATCCAGGAGAGAGAAACCTTATCTGCGATGGAAGCGATGGTGTGAGAGTCTTTTAAGGGCGAGCGGATAAACACCCTCGCAGCGAATTTTTCAATTGGCTGTCGGCTCTAGTCGAGAGATTTTAACGGTTTTAAACCGGCTTAAAGCCTCAATTTCTCCGCTCAAGTCCATTTTGGGGGCATCACACTCACCTCCAAGAAAATTTGCGCTCTTGCTACACGAGTATTGGATGAGCCGCAGCTGAGCTCGCATCTTGGGAAGCAAAGGAAAGATTTACGTATCCAGAAGGCGGGAAGGGCTTCTTTTTTGGTTGTGTTGAGGAGTCTTGTGAAGTTTAACTTGCCACAGAGATTCTAACCACTCCATCCATCAGCTGGGGAGAAGTCTAGCGGGAAGAAATTCTGATCTCAGGCTGATCATATCGTCAGCTCGCACAGAGGTGTTCGGATTACTGTACTCGAGTATTTATTAACCTGGTTGCAGAGAAGGAAAGAAGGAGGGCAATAGTTGGGGGGGGGGGTGATCCGTACACCGTGGTAAGGTAAGGGACAGAATAAGGTATTGGTGCCGCGCCTCAACAAATTCCAAAGTGGGCGAAGGGGATAAATATTTCCCACCGAAACGCCAAAAAAAAAAACAGTTGGTCCCACTTGGACAGATCTTGGGAACTACTTGATTGGTCGGTTCTTGTTCAGCCCTGCGTAGGACCTTTCTTTATTTCTTTATTTTTTTAAGTGCTTCCTACAGTACTGGTAGGTAAACGTTCGGGTGGGGGGGGCGGAATGCGGCATGGAGAAAAGGGCGGCTTCTCCAGGTACCACGGTATTTGGTGGACTCGGGAGTTGGCCCGGTGTCTTTTTCTTTTCATTAAATACAAACTTCCGATGTAGGAGGGGAAGAGGCCATGGTGGAATACGCTGGTTGAGTTCTCCTACTTGTACTCGTACTGGTACTTATAGTAAGGGAGGCATTAGTGTGCTGTGGAGCTCTGCCGGATGGTGTTTGCATTTTTCTCGGGACGTATAGGAATGGGAGGGCTAGCCGGAGAAATAGTTCGGGCTGGGTGGGAAAGAAAAAGGAAAAAAGAAAAAGAAAAAGAGAGAGAAGCAAGATACGGGATTAACTGTACTTGTAGGACTGCGTTGGTGATGCGGAGGAAACAAATGATCTGTCTTTTTGTGAAACCTCGGACTGTCACTGAATTGGATGGACAGCTCATGATCCTCTGTTTTTCCTCTGTTTTTCCTCTGTTTTTTCCAGCTCAAATTGGGCAATTGGTGCGGTCTTTCTTAGGCAAATACGGTACAGTTAGCGAGAGAGAGCACTCGAGCGAATCCCGCTGTTGCATACTGTAGTCTACTGTAGCAAGGTGGAGCAAAGGAGAGGTACAGTGGACCATGAGACTCTGTTCTGTCTATTCCTCCCTTGCCTCTCTCTCTCTCCCTCCTGGAATCCCCAGCAAGAACGTTCATGCCCCCCCCCAAGAAGGTAAAAAATAAGGGCGAGCCAATTCCCATTCACTCTCGGACCCTACTTGCCGCTGCTTCCCTCCCCCTGAGACTTTTTTCTTGGACGGTCCTAGGGCTATGATCTAGCGAGCCACCAGAGACTTATACCTGCTCCCTCCCTTCCTCACCACATATCTCTCCACCTCTCCACCTCTCAACCGCCTTCCACTTCCACCTCCGCCTCCTTTAAACATCTAGAGCCGGCCGTAGGAGGGCTGAATCAACCGGAATCAGAGACAGGCAGAGGGCAACGGCCCAAGAGTGGACAGCTATTGAACCACGTGAAGATAATAGGTGAGATATTTTCCATTCTTTTTTTCATTTTCATTCTCAATTCGTTTATCCAATCGCTATCAAGAGGGGAGGGCACCTGCATCTGGATGTCGCGTTTGTTGCCCCCCCCCCCCGATTCTTGACGCAGCGCGAGGGAAATGGCTTCCGAATGAAAGGGGGTTGGCTGCTCTGGGGAAAATTGGAGGAGGAGAAACAGACCTTAAGCCCAACAGAAGATAGTCCATACCTGAATTGCGAGAGAATCAAAAAAGGCGATACGATAACTGACCACTTTCAATCCATGGGCAGGACTTCATAATCTTCTCGATATGGCTACCCGTTCCAGAACCCGCAAGTCTTCAATTTCTCAGGCGTCCACCCCCCTCTCCGCCAATTCAACATCATCCTCAAAGGCTCCATCCACCTCGTCCTCATCAACCTCACTGTCATCTATGGAACTAGTCAATGAGAAATCTCGAAAGCCGTTGCTAGATACCTACGGAAATGAGTTTGAGCTCCCGGACTTCACCATCAAACAGATTCGGGATGCCATTCCCGCTCACTGCTACAAGAGTTCCACCCTCCGTTCCCTGGGCTACGTAGCCCGCGATCTGGCTTTGGTGTCCTCCAACTTCTATGCCTTCAAGTTCCACATTATCCCCGCTCTGGCGGAATACCACCCTGTCGCCAGGTTTGCTGCGTGGGGAGTGTACTCGTTCCTGCAGGGGCTTTTCGCTACTGGTTTATGGGTTCTTGCTCATGAATGTGGGCATGGTGCATTCTCTCCTTCGAAGACGGTGAATGACCTCGTCGGATGGGTTCTCCACTCCTCCCTCCTCGTTCCCTTCTGGTCATGGAAGATTTCCCACGGAAAGCACCACAAGGCAACCGGACATCTTGAGCGTGACATGGTTTTTGTTCCCAAGTCTCGCGAGGAGTACTCGCGCCGCTACGCCGGTGGTATTGGCCATGACATCGCCGAGTTGACCGAGGAGACCCCTATTGCAACCTTGGTGCATCTTATCGGCCAACAGCTTTTGGGGTGGCCCCTGTACCTTATCAATAACGTTACCGGGCATGCCTGCCACGAGCGCCAGTCTGAGGGTCGTGGAATTGGAAAGCGGAATGGATGGTTCGGTGGTGTCAATCATTTCGACCCTCGCAGCCCGTTGTACGAGAACCGTGATGCTAAGTGGATTCTGATGAGCGATATCGGCATTGCCGTAGTTATGTACTTCCTTTACCAGGCCGTTCAGATTTGGGGTTTGGCCAACATCGCGATCTGGTACTTTGGTCCGTATCTGTGGGTGAATCACTGGCTCGGTAAGTTTTTATCGTTACATAGTTCGATCTGGTTGTCGGTCTCTGGCGGTTACGATCGGTTGACTAACGTGAATCATTAGTGGCCATCACTTTCCTCCAGCACACCGACCCTTCTCTTCCTCACTACCACCCTGAGAGCTGGTCCTACACCCGTGGTGCTGCAGCGACTATTGATCGCGATTTTGGCTTCATCGGTCGTCATCTCCTCCACGGTATCATCGAGACCCACGTTGCCCACCACTTCGTTTCCAGCATTCCCTTCTACAAGGCCGACGAGGCCACTGAGGCTATCAAGAAGGTTATGGGCAAGCACTACCGATCCGACATCGAAGGCGGTCCAGCTGGCTTCCTCTATGCTCTCTGGAGATCTTCCCGTTGGTGCCAGTTTGTTGAGCCCAGCGAGGGCGCTGAGGGTGAGGGAAAGGGGGTCGTCTTTTTCAGGAACCGAAATGGTCTTGGTGTTCCACCTGCCAGTCAGGAGAGGACTATTCCTAGGGTCCTTCTTGAGAAGAAGGGCCCTGTTGTTCAGGTCGCGGAGGTTAGCGACTCGGAGTAAATATGTGATGCCATTTTCCTTTCTCATCGTTTGTCCTTGTGAGAAACAACGTACATTATTGTATGCTATCTTTAGAGATGGGTGTTTTGTTATTTTTCTTGTTAATGATCTTTCCCTAACTAACATTAAACAATTTTGTTATAAATTTGCTCCGCACGGAGGAGGCGGCGGAGATGGGAGGATAAACATTTCCTCATTTTTTGAAGCCCGTTTATGATGGATAACCTGCGTTTGCGTATTTGCTTTTTTTTTCCTCTTTAGTTTCCCTATTGCTGCGATACTTGGGGAATGAAACAAAAGGTCCACGAGATGAAATGAGATGAGGTACAGCGGTTGGCGAACTGGAGACGGAAGCGAGGGAGGAACGGCGAATGTACATGAAGGGATTACGGAAACGTAAATAAAAATAGATGCGCAGGTTATTTGGTCCATATTTTTCCTTCCTCCCCTTTTCGTAGGTTGGTTATTTTTTTTGAACATTGCTGCGAGGATAGAGTTGCTACGGGTTGTGGATTGTAGTGTGGGAGGCTCGGACATGAACTTGAAAGTCAGACCTCTATAATCTGGGGCCCAATAGTCACCATATATATACCTCATCCCTCGATGAAAGGTTCTTGGCCGGGTCTTCGGATCCCGGTCGCCTACCTCCGGCACGTAGGGTTGCCGGTGCCGCCGGGTGGTGGTGCAAATACGAGTCCACAAGTGCTCTGCCCATCTCTCGTGGTGGGCGCTTGGGGGTTGAAAATTTGGAGCGGTACGGTAAGGTACTCGTTGGCATTTACTATTACTAAACTTGGCCCCTCGGGAGGGTTTTTGTTCCTTCCGGAGTGACGTGGTTGATTTGTGGAGAAGTTGTGGAGGATTACTATTCACCGGTGAGTGGAGAGGGGAGGTGAGTGGTGGGCGGTTCATCCGGGTGAGAGTATATGACTGGAGTTTTGGAGTGGTGTTTAGATTAGTGGTAGGATAGGATGTAGTATTGAAGTGGTGGGAGTGGCTTGCGTAGACTTAGGGACGAAGGGCTAGAAATAAATGAGGATTAGGTGGTGGTCGTGCCCGGAGGAGGAGCAGGAGGTGATGTAGTTGTTCATTGTGTGGGGTAGATTATCGCCCCAAGAGTGCTCCGGAAAAAGTTAGTGTGGACAGGGATATTATATCGCTTGGATATTGTGCTGTCAGCCATTCGCTGTGTTTTTTCTTTCTCTACTCTTCGTGCTATCATACTGTGCTCCCTCGGTGCGAGAGATGTTGACTACTCCCGACCGTTTCACTAATTGTCGTGGGTTCCGATTGGCTGCGGTGTAGTAGAGGAGTGCTGTGCCTGGGTGAAACTCATTCTCACTTCCTTCTCGGGAACCGGGCTCAGTGTTCCTTGTAGTACATGGGCCACCGCTTCTATACAAGTACTAGAAAGCGGTGATATAAATTTAGTTCACTCGCAGTACTACACTTGAGGGTTATCACCTCCAAGCGGGCAATCCAGCAATCACATCACCAATATTTCCTCAACACCGTCATAGAATATCACTCTTTTAAGTGTAGCGTAAGATACGGTACATTGGGATACTATGCCACCGTAAACTTGCTAGGCGCCGCTACCTGGACCATCGCGGAGGAAAGTCTTGGGTTCTGCTGGAGGTGTAAGGGGGAGGAGGGTTTACATGGGCGTAGGCAGGAGGAAAAGGGAAAATCCCCTTTAGACTTTAAATACACAAATAATGCCTGGAATTGCGGAGGAGATTTGTGGCGCGGGGGGGGGGCAACAATAAAGTGAATATTATGGAGATTGCAAGCCACCCCAGATTATCTCAATACAGCAGAAATAGCCCCCACCAATGCTAAACTCTAGATTTTGAAAAGAAGCCCACAAATCTTAGCTTGGCTCCAGAAGAAAAATCCGGGCAGAGAGTTGGACAGGTATGTGATGGATGTATGGATTCCCAGCGGGTGTGGTTTCCTTCCACCAAAGAAAAAAGAAGTGGAATTTAAGCGGAGTTTCAGTGGCAAGCTTACTCCGGAGGGAGAGGTAAGGCGACAGTGACCACGGAGCGGTGTTTTGGGCTGCAGGAGTGAGGGGGGGAGGCAGTGGCGGTGACAAACACGGTTCTGGAGCTGTTGCAGTTCTTGCGGAAAGGCACGTGGGTTATTAGTAGGGTATTCGGGGGTGTGAGGGGGCGATGCCCCCTCGGGCTTAGGTCGTGCTGTGGGTGGCAGATTGAGTCTGCAGTAGAGCTACCACCCCCAGGTGGCCGTTTTTAGTAGCCGACCAGAGTGGTGTTCTGCCGCCCGCATCTGGCCTGTCGGGGTCAACGTCGCCCCGTCCAAGTAGTATTTTCGCCACTCCCTCGCGCCCTCGACAGGCAGCCCACCAGAGTGGTGTTCGGCCAAGCTTATCTGGTCTGTCGGGGTTAATTTCGTCCCGTCCAAGTAGCATTTTCATCACTCCTTCGTGCCCATTGTAGGCAGCCCACCAGAGTGGTGTTCGGCCGAAATTATCAGGCTTGTCGGGGTCAACGTCGTCTCGTCCAAGTAGTATTTTCGCCACTCCCTCGTGCCCATTGCGGGCAGCCCACCAGAGCGGTGCTTGGCCGGAATTATCTGGCTTGTCGGGGTCAACGTCGCCTCGTCCAAGTAGTATTTTAATCACTCCCTCGTGCCCATTGAGGGCAGCCCACCAGAGCGGTGCTTGGCCGGATGTATCTGGTTTGTCGGGGTCAACGTCGTGCCGTCCAAGTAATATTTTCAT
>Ga0307513_10000685_pt1 | contig 48701 bp, 43 predicted proteins | sample 15_EM_MG_FD_202174 | JGI IMG/M metagenome (GOLD analysis project Ga0307513, IMG submission 202174) | Populus trichocarpa ectomycorrhiza microbial communities from riparian zone in the Pacific Northwest, United States - 15_EM | ecosystem: Host-associated > Plants > Roots > Unclassified | place... | reverse complement strand
AAAAACTCCTCCTCGTCGATCTCGCCGGCCGCCAGCTTGCGCCGCGAGCGCCAGATCACCGTTCCCGAGCCGGCCAGCGTGCCCTCGTGCCAGCCGTCGAGCATCGGCCCACCGGACAGCACGATCGCCGGAATATCGACGGTCGAGGCAGCCATCAATGCCGACGGCGTGGTCTTGTCGCAGCCGGTCGTCAGCACGACGCCATCCAGAGGATAGCCGTAGAGGATCTCAACGAGACCCAGATAGGCGAGATTGCGGTCGAGCGCCGCCGTTGGCCGCTTGCAGTTCTCGAACATCGGATGCGTCGGAAATTCGATCGGGATACCGCCGGCATCGCGGATGCCGTCGCGCACGCGCTTGGCAAGTTCGATATGGTGGCGATTGCACGGGGTGAGATCGCTGCCGCTCTGGGCGATGCCGATGATCGGCTTGCCGGAACGCAACTCTTCCGGCGTGATGCCATAGTTCATGAACCGCTCGAGATAGAGCGCCGTCAGGTCGATATGATCGGGATTGGCGAACCAGTCCTGCGAACGAAGACGGTGCGGCGGCTTTTTGCTGTCGATCATGGGTAGCCGGGACCTCTACTGCGCATATCTTGATGAAATATCGATGCGGACAATAGCGGTTGCGGGATTTCCGGCAAGGTCGGATCCGGAAATGGATCATACTTTCAGCAATCACGAATATACTTGAAAGAACTGTATTCGGGATGGTGTTCGATGGACGCGCCCCAGGCGCAATGACATCATAGGATGGGATCGGTGGCGTAAACGGGCACCGGTCGCGCAAAAAAAGACCGGGAGGAATGAATGCAAAAAGTCGGTATCGGCATCATCGGGTGCGGCAATATCTCGAGCGCCTATCTGAAGGCCATGGCTTCCTTTCCGATCCTCGACATCCGTGGCATTGCCGATTTGAACCGCGATCTGGCCACTGCAAGAGCGGCGGAATTCAACGTGCCGGCCAGGGATATCGCCGCACTTTTCACCGACCCCGAAATAGAGATCATCGTCAACCTCACGGTGCCGAAGGCGCATGTGCCCGTCGCCCTGCAGGCGCTCGACGCCGGAAAACACACCTATTCGGAAAAGCCGCTCGGCATCAATTTCACTGAGGGGAAAAAACTGGCGGAGGCCGCGAAGGCCAAGAACCTGCGCATCGGTGCCGCTCCCGACACCTTCCTTGGCGGTAGCCACCAGACGGCGCGCCAACTGATCGATCGCGGCGTGATCGGCCAGCCGGTCGGTGGAACGGCAACCTTCATGTGTCCGGGCCACGAGCGCTGGCACCCAAACCCGGATTTCTACTACGAGGTCGGCGGCGGCCCAATGCTCGACATGGGGCCTTATTACATCACCGATCTCGTCAACCTGTTTGGCCCTGTGGCACAGGTCGCGGGCTTTGCGATCACGCCACGCAGGGAGCGCATCATTACCAGCCAGCCACGCAACGGACAGCAGATCCCGGTGCATGTGCCGACCCATGTCGCCGGCATGATGGCCTTTGCCAATGGCGCGGTGGTGCAGATCGGCATGAGCTTCGACGTCGCCGGCCACAGGCATGTTCCGCTGGAAATCTACGGCACCGAGGGAACGCTGATCGTGCCGGATCCGAACAATTTCGGCGGTGAAGTGGAACTCCTGAAAAAGGGCGGCGCCTTCGAGATCCAGGACACAACACAGCCTTATGCCGACGGCAACTATCGCTCCATCGGCGTTGCCGATCTGGCGCATGCGATCCGCTCGAACCGCCCGCACCGGGCAAACGGTAGTCTGGCGCTGCATGTGCTCGAGGTCATGGAAGCCTTTCAGACGGCGTCCGACACAGGACGGACAATCACCATCACAACGGCAACGGAGCGTCCCGAGGCCCTGTCGATCTCGCTGATCGACGGACAATTGGCCCGATGACCGGCACACGAATAGTATTCAGGAGGAAAGACCATGCGTGAAGCACTGATCGTCTGGGGCGGCTGGAGCGGCCATGAGCCGGAGGAATGCGCCGCCGTCATCAAGGGTATTCTGGAGGAAGATGGCTTCAAGGTCCGCCTCGAGGCAAGCACCGCGGTTTTCGCCGATCCCGCGATCCATAATCTGTCGCTGGTGGTCCCGATCGTCACCATGTCGAAAATCGAGAAGGAGGAGATCAAGAACCTGGCCGCCGCCATCGAGAGCGGCGTGGGCATTGCCGGCTATCATGGCGGCGCGGGCGACAGTTTCCGCGATTGCGTCGATTACCAGTTCATCATCGGTGGCCAGTGGGTGGCGCATCCCGGCAACATCATCGACTACCGCGTCAACATCACCCGGCCCGACGACCCGGTGATGCAGGGCATTACCGACTTCCCCTACACGTCGGAGCAATACTACATGCACGTCGATCCATCCAACGAGGTGCTGGCGACGACGACCTTTACAGGCGACCACGCCAGCTGGATTGATGGCGTCGTCATGCCGGTCGTCTGGAAGCGCAAATACGGTAAGGGCCGTGTCTTCTACTCCTCCCTCGGCCATCAGGCCAAGGAGTTCGACGTGCCGGAAATGCGAGCGATTTTCCGCCGCGGCGCCAGCTGGGCCGCGCGCTGACGCCGGCCTTTGCATCATGCCGGACACCCATCGACCGGCACGATGTAGACATAAACTCTATAAAAGACTTTACAGTCCACACTCAACGGATTACAAAGATTGCACAGCCAATCGCCCCGGAGAGCCCCATGCAGATCGAGGAATTCACGCTTGAGCGGATCCAGTCGCTTTACGAAAATCTGGTGGAGTTCAACCTGTCCGACAGCGGCGTCCACCCCTATTCGCTGAAGGAACTGCTGACGCCGGAGCAGCTGCTCGGCCTGCACGATGTCGAGCTTGGCTATGGCTGGACCAATGGCGGCGTCGAGCTTCGCGACACGATCGCTTGTCTCTACAAGGACCGCGACCGCGACAACGTCATGGTCACCAACGGCTCGGCGGAGGCCAACTTCATTCTGGTGATGACGCTGCTTGAGCCAGGCGACGAGATGGTTCTTTTCGTCCCGAATTACCTCCAGATTCGCGGCTGGGCCAAGGCGCTGGGCGTCACCGTCAAGGAGATCGTGCTGCGTGAGGAACTGGGCTGGCTGCCGGATCTCGACGAGGTGCGCGCCGCGGTCACCCCTAAAACCAAGCTCATCAGCCTGTGCAACCCCAACAATCCGACCGGCAGCCTTTTGCCACGCGCAACCATGGATGCGCTGGTCGAGATTGCCCGCGAACACGACGTCTATCTGCATACCGACGAAATCTACAAGGGCTCGGAACTCGACACGGACGAGTCCATCAGCTTCGCGGACCTCTATGAGAAGGCCGTCGTCACCGCCGGCCTGTCCAAGGCCATGGCCCTGCCCGGCCTGCGCCTCGGCTGGTTGGTCGGACCGGCACGGGAAATCTACGGCACCTGGCAGCGCAAGGACTACACCTCGATCACGACCGGCGCGCTCAGCGAACACATCGCCAACATCGTGCTGCAGCCGGCCAAGCGCGCCGAAATCCTCACACGCAGCCGCCGCCTTCTCCGGGAAAACCGTGCCTTCCTGACCTCGTGGATCGAGGCGCACAACAATCTGTTTTCCTACCTGCCGCCGAAGGCCGGCGGCATGGCCTTCGTCCGCTATAACAGAGACATTAATTCCTCCGTGCTGGTCGATCGTGTCCGCGAGCAGAAGAGCGTCATGCTGGTCCCCGGCGACGTCTATGGGCTCGACGGCTATATTCGCATCGGCATTGGCGCCCAGAAACATCATCTGGAGGCCGGGCTCGGCCGCCTCGCGGACTTCATGCGGGAGTGAGGCCACGTTCATGAAGCCCGAACTCGCCCCCTTTGCCGCCGTCTGCGATGGCATCGCCCAGTTGTTCCAGCCCTTTGTCGAGGTCGTGCTGCATGATCTCGAGACGGAAACGGCGGCCCATATCGCCGGCAATTTTTCTAAGCGGGAGATCGGCGAGCCATCGCTTTTGAACGAGATCGATTTCCGCCCGACCGAGCGCATTCTCGGCCCCTATGAAAAGATCAACTGGGACGGGCGGCGGATCAAGTCGATCAGCATCATCCTGCGCAATGCCGACGAGCGGCCGATTGCCGTGCTCTGCATCAATGCCGATGTTTCGCATTTCCATGCCGTGATGCAGACACTCAGCGCCTTTGCCTCGGTGCCTGTCGATCACGACAAGCCGGCAAGCCTCTTCAAGGAGGACTGGCACGAGCGCATCAACGAATACATCCAGAACTGGACGACGTCGCGTGCCCTGATCGTTGCCAGCCTGACACGCGACCAGAAGCAACAGCTGGTCAAGGACCTGTCGGCCGACGGCGCTTTTGGCGGCAAGAACGCGGCCGCCTATATTTCCCGCGTGCTGGGCATGGGCCGCGCCACGGTCTACAAATATCTCAATCAGGAGCGGTCGGCGGACGAATGATCATCCTGTCCCGCGCTGAAATTGAAACCCTTGTCGATTTCGACGCCGGCCTGCATGCGGTCGGGCAGGCCTATATCGCCGCCTCGCAAGGGAAGGCGACGATCCCGCCGGTAGGCTACATCGCTTTCCCGCAAGCAGACGGCGACTGCCATATCAAATACGGACACATCGCCGGCGATCCGATCTTCGTCGTCAAGATCGCCTCGGGCTTCTACCGAAACCCGTCGATCGGCCTTTCCACCTCCAGTGGCGTGATGCTGGCACTTTCGGCGACGACCGGTCAGCTGGAGGCAATTCTGCTGGACGAGGGTTTCCTGACCGACCTGCGCACCGGACTTGGCGGCGCCATCGCCACGCGGGCGCTTTGCCGACCGGATGCACGACGCGTCGCCATCATCGGTTCCGGGATACAGGCCGGCATTCAGATCCGCTGCCTGCACCGGGCGATGAAGGACAGGTCCCTCACCTTCACCCTTTGGGCGCGCTCCGACGCGAAAGTAGCAGTGGTTGCCGATGCGCTTGCAAAGGAAGGGATCGCGGTCGAGACGACAGGCGATCTCGAATCGCTTTGCCGGTCCGCGGATATCATCATCACGACGACACCCGCCCGCGAGCCATTGATCCTCAGCGACTGGATCAGATCCGGCACGCACATCACCGCGATCGGCGCGGATGCGCCCGGCAAGCAGGAACTGGAAACGCAACTGGTGGTCCGCGCAGACCGGCGGATCTCCGATCGCCTCGAACAATCGCTGGCGCATGGCGAATTTTCCACAGCCTTCGAGGCCGGATTGATCGCGTCCGAAAGCTGCCGGGAATTGGGCGAGGTTCTCGACGGAACCGCAAAAGGCCGGCAAAACGAGCACGAAATCACCGTTGCCGACCTGACGGGGATCGCCGCCCAGGACATCGCCATTACCCGAGCGATCCTCGATGCCCATCGGCAAGCTTGACAAAGCGGTCCCGCTTCTTTCAACTTGGGACATTCACCAGGGGGGTCCCGTCAAGGGGCTGAGATACTGCTGGTCGGACCGGCTTTGGCCGGCCGAGGCGCAGTGACCCGTTGAACCTGATCCAGTTCATACTGGCGTAGGGACGGTGCAAGCGCTGCCACGACTCCGATTCCCTTCACCCGGGATCCGTGTCGGCGTCTTTCCATCTTTCCGGCTCTGAATGACTGGGTCTCCAACATAACATTGGAGCCTCACGATGAATATTGCCGCCAAGACCACGCTTCTGACCGTCACGCAAGGCCCGCTTCCTGCCTCGCGCAAACTCCACAAGCCCGGCATCCTCCACCCCGATATCCGCGTTCCCATGCGCGAGATCAGCCTGCACCCGACCTCCGGAGAACCGCCGGTTGTCGTCTACGACAGTTCCGGGCCCTATACCGACGCAACCCACACTGTAAGCATCGAACACGGCCTGCCGCGTCTGCGCGAAAGCTGGGTCGCCGCCCGCGGCGACATTGAGGCCTATGATGGCCGCCATGTGAGGCCGGAAGACAATGGTTTTGTCTCCGGCGAGCGCCTGACGCCGGAATTTCCGGTGCGCCACACACCAAAGCGGGCAAGGGGCGGCAAGGCCGTGACCCAGCTTGCCTATGCCCGCGCCGGCATCGTCACGCCGGAAATGGAATTCATCGCTATCCGGGAGAACCTGGGGCGAGCAGCGCCGAACGCACCGCTTGTCCGCGACGGTGAAAGCTTTGGCGCTCACATTCCTGATCATGTGACGGGCGAATTCGTCCGGCAGGAGGTTGCCGCCGGTCGTGCGATCATCCCGGCGAATATCAACCACCCGGAACTGGAGCCGATGATCATCGGCCGCAATTTCCTGGTCAAGATCAATGCCAATATCGGTAATTCCGCCGTCACATCATCCATGGCGGAGGAGGTGGAAAAGATGGTCTGGGCGATCCGTTGGGGCGCGGATACCGTCATGGACCTCTCGACCGGCCGCAACATCCACAATATTCGCGACTGGATCATCCGCAATTCCTCCGTGCCGATCGGCACCGTGCCGCTCTATCAGGCGCTGGAGAAGGTGGGCGGCATTGCCGAGGACCTGACCTGGGAGGTCTATCGCGACACGCTGATCGAACAGGCGGAGCAGGGCGTCGATTATTTCACCATCCATGCCGGCGTGCGCCTCGCCTATATCCCGCTCACCGTCAACCGGGTCACCGGCATCGTCTCACGCGGCGGCTCGATCATGGCCAAGTGGTGTCTGCATCACCACAAGGAGAGCTTTCTCTACGAGCACTTCGAGGAAATCTGCGACATCTGCCGCGCTTACGACGTGTCATTCTCGCTCGGCGACGGCCTGCGCCCCGGTTCGATCGCCGACGCCAATGATGCCGCGCAGTTTGCCGAACTGGATACACTCGGCGAACTGACGCAGGTTGCCTGGGCCAAGGATTGCCAGGTGATGATTGAGGGGCCCGGCCACGTGCCGATGCACAAGATCAAGGAGAACATGGACAAGCAGCTGAAGGTCTGCGGCGAGGCCCCCTTCTACACGCTCGGACCGCTGACGACGGACATCGCACCGGGCTATGACCACATCACCTCCGGCATCGGTGCTGCAATGATCGGCTGGTTCGGCACCGCGATGCTATGCTATGTCACCCCAAAGGAGCATCTCGGCCTGCCGGACCGAAACGACGTCAAAATCGGCGTCATCACCTACAAGATCGCCGCCCATGCGGCCGATCTCGCCAAGGGGCATCCGGCCGCCCAGCTGCGCGACGACGCCCTCTCGCGGGCCCGCTTCGAGTTCCGCTGGGAGGATCAGTTCAACCTCTCGCTAGATCCCGAAACCGCGCGGTCCTTCCACGACGAGACCCTGCCGAAGGAAGCGCACAAAGTGGCGCATTTCTGCTCCATGTGCGGCCCGAAATTCTGCTCCATGCGGATTTCCCATGACATCCGGGCGGAAGCCCAGAAGGAGGGGCTGGAGGCGATGGCTGCGAAGTTCCGCGAGGGTGGAAAGCTTTACATGCCTCTCAGTGACACGCCCGACGCGCCGCCGGCCGGAGAATAGCATGCCCGTCCTGATCAAGGGGGCCGGCGTTGCCGGCCTCACCGTCGCGCATGAACTCGCCGTTGCCGGGTTCGAGGTCGAGGTTACCGACACCGCGTCCGGTGTCGGCACCGGCGCCTCCGGCTTTGCCGGCGGCATGCTCGCGCCCTGGTGCGAACGCGAAAGCGCGCCGGACCTGGTGCTGACGCTCGGCTGCCGGGCAGCGGACTGGTGGGAAGCCGCCCTGCCGGGGTGCGTCTCCAGAAACGGTACGATGGTGGTCGCTCCGGCGCGGGACGGGGCGGAGTTGCGGCGCTTTGCCAGCCGGACGTCCGGCTTCGAATGGCTGGACGAGGACGGAATCGCTGCGCTGGAACCGGCGCTTGCCGGACGCTTTCGGCAGGCACTGTTCTTCCGCGGGGAGGCGCATCTCAATCCACGCGCTGCACTGACGGGTCTTCACAGAAAACTGGTCGGGATGGGTGTCTCATTCTGTCTCGGCACCAAACCCGGCGAGGAACCCGCCGGCTTCGACCAGATTGTCGATTGCACCGGACGCAACCGGATCGGCCAGGCAAAGGACCTGCGCGGGGTGCGGGGCGAAATGCTTTACCTCCAGACCCCAGACATTTCGCTGTCGCGTCCGGTGCGCATGCTGCATCCGCGTATTCCGCTTTACATCGTCCCGCGCGGCAATGGACTGGTCATGGTCGGCGCGACGATGATCGAGAGTGATGATGAAGGTCCGATCACCGCCCGCTCGCTGATGGAACTGCTCAATGCCGCCTACACGCTGCATCCGGCCTTCGGCGAGGCGCAGCTCATTGAGACCGGCACCGGGGTCAGACCCGCCTTTCCCGATAATCTGCCAACGGTGTTCGAGAGTAACGGCCGGATCTTTGTCAACGGTTTCTACCGCCACGGCTTCCTGCTGGCTCCGGCCATGGCGCAACAGGTCGCAGAGCGCATCCAAGCGTCCGGTACTGAAGCTGTCTCGCGGACGATGCAGGGGACGAAAATGACTGCACGCGAAGGAGCCTCATTATGAGATTGATCGTCAACGGCGAAGACCAAGACATCGCCAGCCAGACGCTTGCCGAATTGCTTATCTCGCTCGACTACGAAGGCGACTGGCTGGCGACGGCCGTCAATGGCGAGATCGTGCACCGCGACGACCGCGCCGCCTTTGATCTCAACGACCACGACCGGATCGAAATCCTGTCACCGATGCAAGGAGGATGACCATGCTCGAACTCTACGGCGCCAAGGTTTCGTCGCGCCTGCTGCTCGGCACGGCACGTTACCCCTCCCCCGCCATTCTCGCCGATGCAGTGCGCGTGTCTAAAACCGAGATCCTCACCGTCTCCCTGCGCCGGGAAACGGCTGGCGGCAAGCAGGGTGGCGCCTTCTTCCAGATGATCCGTGATCTCGGCACGCGCATCCTGCCAAATACCGCCGGCTGCCACACGGCGTCCGAAGCGGTGCTGACCGCGCAGATGGCGCGCGAGGTGTTCGGCACCAACTGGATCAAGCTGGAGGTCATCGGCCATCACGACACGCTGCAGCCGGATGTCTTCGCGCTCGTGGACGCCGCCCGCATTCTCTGTGCCGACGGCTTCGAAGTGTTTCCCTACACGACCGACGATCTGGTGGTGGGCGAGAAGCTGCTAGATGCCGGCTGCAAGGTGCTGATGCCCTGGTGCGCACCGATCGGCAGTGCCATGGGCCCGCAGAATATTCCGGCGCTGCGCAGCATGCGCGCGCATTTTCCGGATGTACCCCTGATCATCGACGCGGGTCTCGGCCGTCCCTCGCATGCTGCGCTCGTCATGGAACTGGGTTTCGACGCTGTCCTCCTGAACACGGCCGTCGCTGGCGCAGGCGACCCCGTGCAGATGGCTGGCGCGTTTGCCAATGCCATCGAGGCCGGGCATTCGGGCTATAAGGCCGGCCTGCTGGAGCCGCGCGACATGGCTGTCCCATCGACCCCCATCATCGGAAAGGCGGTGTTCTCGTGAAGATCGATCCATTCTACCTCATCGTCGATAGCGCCGACTGGATCGCCCGCCTCGTCCCGCTCGGCGTCAAGCTGGTGCAATTGCGGGTCAAGGACATGCAGGAGCCAATCCTGCGGGGAGAAATCCGCAGGGCGAAGGCAATTTGTGCCAATTATGGCTGCCAGCTTATCATCAACGATTACTGGCGGCTGGCGATCGAGGAAGGATGCGATTTCATCCATCTCGGACAGGAAGACCTGGCGACGGCCGATCTGCATGCGATCCGCAACGCCGGCCTAAAACTTGGCCTCAGCACCCACGACGAAGCCGAGCTTGAAACCGCGCTGGCCGCCCGGCCGGACTATGTCGCCCTCGGCCCTGTCTATCCGACGATCCTGAAGCAGATGCCATGGGCGCCGCAGGGACTGGAACGGCTGACGGACTGGAAGCGGAAAATCGGCGCCCTGCCGCTGGTGGCCATCGGCGGGCTCAATATCGATCGGCTCGACGGCGTCTTTGCCGTAGGCGCCGACAGCGCCGCAGTCGTCACCGACATTACGCTGCATGCCGCCCCAGAGGAACGCACGCGGCAATGGATCGAGAAGACCAGCCTATGGCGATAGACGAACCGTCCTGCGTGCTGGTGGTGGGCGGAAGCGATTCCTCCGGCGGCGCCGGCATGGCGCGCGACATCGAAACCATCGCCGCGCTCGGCGGCAGGACATGCGTTGCCGTCACGGCCGTGACGGTGCAGACGCATCATGCCGTTCGGCAGGTGGAAACCCTCGACGCGGATCTCGTGGCGGCACAGATGCGGGCGGCCCTTGAGGCAAACCCCGTCGCCTCGATCAAGATCGGCATGCTGGCGACAGCCGCGATTGTTTCCGCCGTCGCAAGCGTCCTGCGCGACCATCCACATCTTCCCGTTGTCATCGATCCGGTTCTCGTCTCCTCTTCCGGCGGGATATTGCTGGCGGGCGATGCTGTGGAAAGCCTCAAGTACGATCTCCTTCCGCTCTGCAACCTCGTCACCCCCAACCTGCCAGAACTCGCCGTGCTCATAGGCGCATTGCGGCCGGCGCAAACCGACGACGAGGCGATCGCGCAGGCCCGTTTGCTTCTGTTCGGACACAACGCCGTGCTGGTGAAGGGCGGGCACGCGGCAGGAGTGCAGTCCACCGACCTTCTGGTTCACGCCGATGGAACGGTCGTCCGTTTTGAAGCACCAAGGCTTTCCGCCGGCATGCGCGGGACCGGCTGCATGCTGGCGAGCGCCATCGCAACCCATTTGGCAAGCAGCCGCACGCTTGCGGAGAGCGTTGGCCTCGCAAAGGATCATGTCTTCGGAAAACTGCTGTCGCGGGCAGCCGGATAGAGGATCCAAAATTCAAGCCTGCCCACGCGGTCGGGCCAGATCGTTGACGCCTTCCGGATCGGGTGCGTAGCCATAGCTCATGCGGCGCATCTGGGCGATGACCCGTTCCATCTCGTCGTCAGGCAGAACCGGCGGTTCGCCGAGCGTCAGCGCCTGCACATACATGCGCGACAGGGTCTCGATCTCGATCCCCATCCACAGGGCGCTTTCGAGATCCTTGCCGAGCGAAATCTGGCCGTGCTGGCCAAGCAGGCAGGCGGTCCGGTCCTTGAGCGCGGCCAGCGCATTGTCGGACAAGGCCTGCGTGCCGAAGGTCGCATAGCCTGCGCAGCGCACCGTCGTGCCTCCAGCTATGCCGGTCATGTAGTGAAAACTCGGAATGGTCTTGTGGTGGCAGGCAAGCGTCGTCGCATAGATGGAATGGCAATGCAGCACGACGTTGATGTCGGTGCGTTCGCGCAGGATATCGCGGTGGAAACGCCATTCCGAGGATGGCCGGCGGCCGACATAGGTGCCGTCAAAATCCATCTCGACCAGATCTTCCGGCTGCATCGTGTCATAGGGCAGCGAGGACGGCGTGATCAGGAAACCCGTATCCGTGCGCACCGAAAGATTGCCGGCGGTGCCCTGGTTGATGCCGCTCGAATTCATCCGCCGGCAGATGTCGACCATTTCGCGGCGCAGGGCCATTATGTCGGTTGGTGTCTTGCTCATGTCATAGGCCTTTCTGGAGACGTGCGTGTGTGTTGATGCGGGAAAGCTGGCGCCAGCGCTCGACATAACCGGCAAGGGCGCTCGCGATGCCAGGCATGGAGGGAGGCGTGTTGAGTGCGATGGGGGCCTTGGCCGTGCGCGTTGCATGACCGGCGAGAAGGGCCGTGCCGGAGGCGACGCCATAGGCTTCATGACTGTAGAGCGTCTGCCGGTCGGGGCGCAGGGCAGCGACGATCGCCGCATAGAGCGGTTCGCGCAGGAAACTGCCATCGAGTATCACGAGACCGTCGCTGCCGAGCGCATCAAGGCATTCTGCGGTCAGGAGAGCGGTGTAAAGCACCGCCAGCGCCTTTCGCTCGTCAGGATCGACGGGAAGCGGACCGAGAAAACGGCCTTTTCCGGCGCTGCCGGGAAACAGGCCGTCATCGTCGCCAAAGGATGGCAGCGCCAGGGTGCCCTGCTCCACCAAGCGTCCAATCGTCTCCACAGAAACCGGGCGGCTATCCGTCTGCGGACCTGCGACCAGGGAAAATTCGCGGCCACCCATGGTCAGCGCACCCCCCACCGGCTTCCCGTCGACATCGCTGTTGCAGGTCATGCCGCGATGCTCGTCCAGCCGCTCCGGCGCTACGGCACCGTTGAGGGCGACGATCCAGGTTCCGGTCGAAACCACGGTGGCTCCTGTCAGACCTGCGGCCTGGTAACGGTAGAAATTGGCGCTGCTGTCATGGATGCCCGCCAGAACGTTGATGTGCGGCGGCAGTCCGTATCGACTGGCAAGCGCCGGCCGGATCTTGCCGATCCTTTGCCAGGCAGGCGCAAAAGGCGGCATCAAGCTTTGCCAGCCGCAGGCGGCGACAATCGGTGCCCATCGCCGCTCGACCGTGTTCCACAGATGCGACTGCGCGCCGAGAAAAGTCGCTTCGGACACGGCGACACCGCTCAATCGCCACGCCCAATATTGCGGCACGCCGAGAAACCAGCGCGCCTTCGCGAAGGCCTGTGGTTCGGCCTGCTGCATCCAGTACATCTGGCGTGCCTGATGCGTGGCTCCGAGCATCAGCGCACTGCCGCGATCGAAAAAGGAACCGGAAAGCGGTGCATAACGCAGCCGGATGTCTTCCGGCAGCGGCTGCTCGTAGTCGATCATCGGCAGGGCCGTTCCGTCGCCGTTTTCATCCGGATCGGGGCCGACAAGCACACCGCCTGAACCATGGCCGGAGGTCACGAAGGACAGGATGTCATGACGCCGGCAAAGCTCTGTCAGCGACGACAGCACCCAATCTCCGGTTCCGGCCAGATCGTGATGGCGCCAAGGCGGACCGTCCATCACCCTGTTGGCAATGGAGAGGGTTTCCAGGATCGTCCCGTCCTCACAGACGGCACTGAGCTTGATATTGGTCTTGCCGACATCGAGCACGGCGATGCGAGCGTCCGATCCCTCCCGCATCGCCTCCGTCATCGGTAAATCCTTCCTTTCCAAGACGGCCTCAGATCAGGCCGTACTGGGCTGCCTTGTTCCGCAGGAAAGGCAGGCCATTGCCCATCACTTCCTGCTCGTCCTTCGCGACAGGACGCCAGACCGCGAGGCCATAGGCGACTTCCGGCGGCATGTTGATGAAGCTCTCCATGGCGAGCCCACCCTTGAAGCCGATGGCTGCGAGCGCTGCATAGATTTCGTCCCAGGGAACGTTGCCGTAACCCGGCGTGCCGCGGTCGCTTTCCGAGAGGTGGATATATTTCAGATGGTCGCGCGCCACGAGAATGCCGTTGGCCGCCCCCTTCTCCTCGATGTTCATGTGGTAGGTATCGAGATGAACGAAGACATTGTCGGCACCGACGCGCTCAATCATGTCCACCGCTTGCGCGGCCGTGTTGATCAGATGGTTTTCATAGCGATTGACCGCCTCGACCCCGAGCTGGATGCCGCGGGCCTTCGCATGTTTTGCCGCCGCCTGCAGCGCACGGGCGATGTTGTCATATTCCTTTTCGGTCGGCGGCACGCCGGTGCGTTCGCCAATCCCGCCGAAGATGACGCCGGACAAAGCTTCCGCGCCCATATCTGCCGTCTTGTCGATGGCAACCTTGAGATAGGCGACGGCCTCTTCCGGATGCACGGATGCCCAGGCATGTTCCGGCAGGCCGAGCGAGCAAACGGAGCGCAACTGGTGCTTTTCGAGAAGCTGGCGGCTGTGATCAGCATCGACAGCCGGCGCGTTCAGAAGAGCGATCTCGATGAAATCCATCTTGTATTTCACCGCGGCCGCAATCGCCTTTTCGGCGCCCTCGCGGTTCCAGTTCATTGTCCACATGCTTGTGTGAACGCCAAAACCTTCCATGGTCCCTATCCCTTCTTGCGTTTGAAAATTTTGAAATGTGAAGACATCCAGCGCAGCAGCATGACGCTGATCAGCAGGATGCCCCAGACGGCGGTTGCGAGATGCTGATTGGCGCCCATGAGATTGAGCCCGGACGACAGGAGTTGCAGCACGACCAGCGCGAGGAAGACCGGGATGACCCGTCCGAAACCACCAAACGGATTGACCCCGCCGAGGAAGCAGGCAAGCACTGTGATCAGCAGATAGGACTCGCCGTGACCGACGCGCACGGAATTGAACCGGGCCAGCATGATGATGCCGGCAATCGCGCACATGGCCCCCGACAGCATGTAGACCAGCACCAGCACCTTGCGGGTATTGATCCCGGAATAGCGGGCGGCCTCAATGTTCGAGCCGATCATATAGGTGCCGAAGCCGAGCTTCGTCCGGGTCAGCAACACATGCCAGATGAGCACGCAGGCGATGAGGATGAGAAGCGGGATTGGCAGGCCGAGAATGCTGCCATGGCCGATCGGCTGGAGAAAAGCCGGGAAGCCTGAGACATCGCCACCACGCGTCAGGAATTCGCCAAGGCCCCGCAGGAAGATCATCATCGACAGAGACACGAGGATCGGGTGCGCCTTGGTATAGGCGATGACCAGGCCCATGATGAGACCGCTTGCAGCACCGACGCCGATGGCAAGCAGGCTGCCGAGCAGGAAGGCCATCGGCCCGGCATCGGCACCGCCGTTCTGCTGCAGCACCCAGGCGACAGTCAGGCCGGCAATGTTGGCGGTGAAGGTGATGGCGAGATTGAGCCCGCCGGTGAGGATCGGCAGGAGCATGGCGAGCGTCAACAGCCCGAGTTCCGGCAGTTGGAAGGCCACGGAACCAAAGGTCGCACCCGTCAGGAACTGCGGCGAGCCGATGCTGAAGAAGACCATCACGGCGATGAAGGCAGCACCCGGCCCGGCGATATCAGGACCAACCCAGGATACAAAACGATCGACAACGGATCTCATCGGCGCGATCCCTCCCGCATGAACGGCAGCAGGCGCTCTATGCTCGTATTCGACAGGGTGATGGCGACCAGAATGATGGCGCCGATGATCATCTTGAAGGCAAAGGGCGAGACGCCCATCAGGTTCAGCCCGTTCTGCGTGATCGAGATCATCAAGACGCCCAGCACGCAGCCAAGCACCGTGCCCTTGCCGCCGCCGAGCCGCGCGCCGCCGAGAACCACCGCCGCCAGAACATCGAGTTCGCGGCCGTAAAGCGCGTTGGGGACGACTTCCTGCGCGTAATGCGCCTGAACAAGGCCGGCGATCCCGGCCATAAGGCCCAGCCAGCCAAAGGCGATGAACTGCATGCCGCCGACATTGATGCCGAAACGACGCGCGCCTTCCGGATTGTCGCCGAAGGCATAGAGCTGGCGGCCGGTTGTCGTGCGGGTGATCAGCACCCAGGTCGAGATGACGCAGGCAACCATGATCAGCACCGGAAGGGTGATCTCCACCCAGCTGCCATCGGCCATTTCATGCTCGAACAGGATGACGCGGCTCGTCAGCCAGTCCGGCAGATTGTAGATCGACACGCCGCGCGTGAAGAACATCAGGAGGCCGAAATAGATATTGAAGGTCGCGATCGTCGCAACGATCGAGATGATCTTGAAGCGGTGGATGAGAAGCGCGTTGATCGCACCAAGGGCCACGCCGAGAATTGCGGCGATCAGAAGCCCCGAGAACCAGCCGCCGCCACCGATGCTCTCCAGAAGCAGCGCGGCGACATACTGCACCACGGACGCGGCGACGGCGAAAGAAATGTCGATACCGCCGGCGATCAAAACGACCAGCAACCCGACGGCGAAGATGATGTTGACCGAGCTTGTGTTCAAAAGGTCGAAGGCGTTGCCGAGCGTAAAGAAGCGATCGGTCGCCAGCGACAGGAACAGGCTGATGAGTGCGATGACAGCGAGCAGCGCAAATTCGGTGGCGTGGGATTGAACGAGCTTACGCATAGACGGCCGCCTCGATGTCTTTCAGCGTGCACTGGCGCGGGTCGAAAGCACCGCTGATCCGACCGCCGGCCATGTGCAGCACCCGATCGGCGTTGAAATAGACTTCCGACACTTCGTCGGAGATCAGGATAATGGCAAGTCCGGTCTTGGCGAGCTTTGCCACGATCTCGAAGATGCCCGCGCGCGCGCCGACATCGACGCCGACGGTCGGCGCGTCGAGGATCAAAAGTTTCGGATTGGTCGCCAGCCATTTGGCGATGGCAATGCGCTGCTGGTTGCCACCGGATAGCGTTGAGATGGCATCCGATTGCTTGCCGATCTTGACGCCGAGATCCGCGACCCATTGCGCCACCAACTTGCGCTTGCGTTCGTCCGAAAGCAGCCCACTTGTGCGAATGCCGTCGAGCGAAGCGATCACCAGATTGTCGGCAATCGACTGCGGCTGGATCAGACCGAGCGACAGCCGATCCTCGGAAAGATAGGCGACGCCAGCTTCGATTGCCTCGCGATTGGAGGAAAGGCGCACGGGCTTGCCATCCAGCACCACCTCGCCGGATTGCGGCTTCAACATGCCGAACAGGGACAAAGCCAGCTCGGTTCGGCCTGCCCCCAAGAGACCGGTGATGCCGAGCGTCTCGCCCTTGCGCACGGTGAAGGAGACATCCTCGAACTGACCCGGTCGCGTCAGGTTCTTCACCTCCAGCACAACGGGATTGGCTTCCTTCGGCTGGGCACGGACATGCTGGTCGAAGGTGCGGCCGGTCATCAGTTCGGTAATGCGCGACTGCGTCATACCGTCCGTCGAATAGACCCCGACAAGAGCACCATCGCGCAGGACCGTCAGGCGGCTTGAAATCTCCAGCACTTCGGCTAGGCGGTGACTGACGAAAACGACGGCAACGCCTGAGGCTGAAAGCGTACGCACGATATCCAGCAGGTGATCGGTTTCGGATTGGGTCAGCGACGCCGTCGGCTCGTCCATGAAGACGATCTTCGCCTCGCCGACCAGCGCGCGGGCAATCGCCACGATCTGCCGCTGCGCGATCGGGAATTCCTTGAGCGGCAGGTCGACGTCGAGTGTCACGCCAAGTCGCTTCAGGGCGCGGATCGCCGTTTCGCGCATGCGGCCATAATTGACGAACCGCGGCCAGCGACCGAGCAGCGTCTGGAAGGCGATGTTCTCGGCAACGGTCATCTCGGGAAACAGAGCGAGATCCTGCCAGATGACCTGGATGCCGCCATTCTGCGCTGTAACCGGCGACATATGCGAATAGGTCTGGCCGTCATAGTCGATGACGGCGCCGCTTTCCGGTCGGTAGACGCCGGTGATGATCTTGATCAGCGTGCTCTTGCCGGAGCCGTTTTCGCCGGCAAGGCAGTGCACTTCGCCCGGCATGACATCGAAGCTGACATTCTTCAACGCCTTCACGCCGCCAAAGGTCATGTTGATGTTGCGCAGGGACAGAAGCGGTCGCGCGCCTGCTTTCTCGCCGGAAAGATCGGTCATTCGGATATGCCTAACAGAGTACATGGTCGTAGAACCTGCCGGGCCAGCCGAAGCCGCCCCAGCAGTCGGGAGAACCCTCTAGTGGATCACAGGCCCATGCCGGCCAGTTCGTCCACGGTATCCTTGTTGATCGGCAGCAGCTGATCGACGATGATGTCATTGCCAACAGGCTTGATAACGCCGAGACCCGGAATATCGTCGCCTTCCTTCACGCTCTCGCCCTTGATCAGGCGATCGGCCATGGTAACGAAGACTTCGCCGGCCTGCTTCGGATTCCACATGAACCCGCCGGAAATCGCGTCCGACTTGATGAGCTTCTGGCCCTGGCCGGGGGAGAATGGGCCAAGCACGAAGATCTCACCGGTCTTGCGGCGCTCCTCGACGGCACGGCCGGCCCCGATCGGACCCTGGCTGCCGAAGGCAAGGAAGCCATGAAGGTTCGGATGGGCGGCAATCAGGTCAAGCGCCGTCGAGCGGCTCTTGTCGACGTCTTCAGCCACGCCGTACCGTTCGCCAACGAGCGTCATGTCCGGATGATTTGCCTTGATATAGGCAATCGCGGCATCGGCCCAGGCATTGTGCAGCGGCACCGTCAGCGAGCCGACGAAGACGGCATATTCGCCCTTGCCGCCCATCTTCTCGGCGAGCAGCTTGCCATGCGCCTCACCGAAACCGGTGGACGAGGCCAGCTCGAAGTTCCAGTCGGCGCCTTTCTGGCTTGGTGATTCATGCGTCACGACAAAGATGCCTGCCGCCTTGGCCTTGGCCAGAACCGGCTCCAGCACCTTGGCGTCGTTCGGCACCACGCCGATGACCTTAACGCCCTGGGCGATCAGATCCTCGATGGCGCGAACCTGAAGCGCCGGGTCGGCGCTGGTCGGGCCAACCATAAAGGCATCGAGACCAAGCTTGGCACCCTGTTCCTTGATGCCGGCCTCCATGGCATTGAACCACGGAATACCGCCGATCTTCACGACGACGCCGACCTTGTCGGCAGCCATTGCGGCAAACGACGCGCCAAGCGACAGCGACGCAGCAAGCGCCACGACCATAAATTTCTTCATTCGAATTCCTCCTCAAAGTCCCCGTCAGGGGAACGTCCTGACCGCTGCGGACAGCCGGCCCTCCAATCAGAATTTAAACGGGAATCAAGCCTCAGCTTGCCCTCCCGAAAACCGCCTCCTCAAGCGATACCGCGCTGCACAATCGATATTTCTTTTTTGCACAATCGATGGTGCAATTAATATCAAATAGATTTATTCTTTCGTCAAGCGGAGATTGATGCGACAGGATTGCATAGAGGCGTCGGTGCTATTTCCGAGGAGACAGTGACGGATTCAATGTATTAGAAACACTGAAGTTTTCCGCCGCGCTGGCGGCATGAAAAAAATGGCAGAGGGCGGGAATGCGACAGGAGAGCAAGAAGAAGGCAACGATCTATGATCTCTCAGTCCTGTCCGGCTGCTCTGCCTCGACGGTCAGCGCAGTCCTGAACGGTACGTGGCAAAAACGCCGGATCAAGGAGAGCACCGCCGAACTGATCCGTGGACTGGCGGAGAAACACCAATATACGGCAAATCTCCAGGCACGCGGCCTGCGCAGTTCGCGATCCGGCCTCGTCGGTCTCTTGCTGCCGGTGCATGATAACAGATATTTTTCCTCCATGGCCCAGACCTTCGAGGCCCATGTGCGCGCCCGCGGCCAGTGCCCGATCGTCGTCAGCGCCTGCCGCGACCCGCAGGAGGAACGCCAGACGGTCGAGACGCTGATCTCCTACTCGATCGACGAGCTTTTCGTTGCCGGCGCCACCGATCCGGATGGCGTGCATGCCGTCTGCGAGGCGGCTGGCCTCAAGCACATCAACATCGATCTTCCGGGCACGATGACCCACTCGGTCATTAGTGACAACTACGAGGGCGGGCGACTGCTGACCGAGGCGATCATCCGTCATTGCGATGGCGATCGACCGCTGCAACCGGAGGGACTCTATCTCTTCGGCGGTCGCAACGACCATGCGAGCCGCGAGCGTATCCGGGGATTTCGCGAGGTGAAGCGCGAGATATTCGGTGTCGATCCGGAGGAATGTATCCAGCCGACCGGCTATTCGCCGGCGATGACCCAGAAGGCATTCGAAACCTTCTACGCCCGCGAAGGCCGCCTCCCCCGCGCCTTCTTCATCAATTCCTCGATCAACTTCGAAGGATTGCTGCGCTTTCTCGGCCAGCATCCGCACGAGACCTTCGCCGACATCGTCGTCGGTTGTTACGACTACGACCCGTTCGGCTCCTTCCTGCCTTTCCCGGTCATCATGATCCGGCAGGATGTGGAAAGCATGATCGCCAAGGCATTCGAAATCATCGATCAGGCCCGCTCACCACCCCAACTGCACCTGATCCGACCGGAGCTCGTGCCGCCGCGCACCGCGCTGATGGGGCCGCTCGATGCACTGAAGGACATCGACTGACGAAAGGAGCCTAACGAAACCTCAAGGCTCCACCGGCACGAAGAGGCCCAGCTTGATATCCTTGAGCACCACATTCGTATGGATCCGCTTTATCTGCGGATTCTGCGCCATGATACCGGCGGTGATCTCATCATACTGTCCCACATCCCTTGCCGTGATGATGGCGATCAGGTCGACCGAACCCGTGACATAGTAGACCTGCTGGATATGATCCTGTTTCTCCGCCCAGATGCGGAATTTTGACAGGGCATCGTAGTTTTCGCGCTCGATTTCCATACCTGTGATAAAGGTCATGGCGTTGCCTGCGACCTTGCGATCGACAACGGCAATCTCGGCTGCAATCACGCCGTCTTCCCGCATGCGCTTCAGCCGCCGCTGCACGGCCGATGCCGACAGACCGACCTCCTCCGCGATCGTCTCGGCCTTCAACTGGCAATCCCTCTGGACCATCTCCAGAATGTTGCGATCGAAGGTGTCCAGCGATCCGGTCATTTCAACTCCTTACTGCTTCGGCCTGCACCCTCTAGCAAACTCCAGAACCGAATGGGGCGCATACTTTCCGCACATATTACACAACCAGTACGGTTTGGCCGCAGAATCTGTCAGATTTTGCGGGAAAACATCAAAACTGCAATTTAATCTGCCATCCTGTCGCTGCCGGAAGGTACGATCAAGAAACAGCAGTCCCGGAGCCTAAACAATGAACGATGTCCTCATTCTCGACGGCGGCATGAGCCGAGAACTGGTTCGACTGGGCGCTCAGCTGCGCCAACCCGAGTGGTCGGCACTCGCTCTCATCGACACGCCGGAGATCGTTCGCGACGTGCATCGCGAATTCATTGAGGCCGGTGCGGATGTCGTCACCACCAACAGCTATGCGCTTGTACCCTTCCATATCGGCGAGGCCCGGTTCCGCACCGAGGGCGAATCGCTGATAGCGCTTTCGGGTCAATTGGCGCGGGAAGCGGCAGATGCTTTCACCACCCGCAAGGTGCGCGTCGCCGGCTCCCTGCCACCGATCTTCGGATCCTATGAGCCCCAGCTCTTCGAGCCGGAGCGGGTCCAGGGCTACCTCTCCGTTCTCGTTCGTGGCCTTTCGCCCTTCGTCGATGTCTGGCTGGGCGAGACGCTCTCCCTGATCGCCGAGGGGGAAGCCGTGCGGCAGGCGGTTGCGGACACCGGGAAACCCTTCTGGATTTCCTTCACGCTCGCCGACGACGCCGCAGATGGCGATACGAGCGTGCCACGCCTGCGCTCCGGCGAGACGGTCGCCCAGGCTGCGGAATGGGCAGCATCGGCAGGCCTTGAAGCCTTGCTTTTCAATTGCAGCCGCCCGGAGATCATGGCAAGCGCCGTCCGCGTCGCTGCGGATGTCTTCAAAAAGCGGAATGCAAAGATCGCCATCGGCGTCTATGCCAATGCCTTTGAGCCACTGGATGAGGACGGGGCCGCCAACGAGGCCCTGCATGCGACCCGCGAAGATCTGACCGGTGACGTCTATTGCGATTTCGCCTGCACCTGGGTGGAGGCTGGCGCCTCGATGATCGGCGGCTGCTGCGGAGTCGGCACCGATCATATCCATCGGCTGGCGCGCCGTTTGAAAGCCTGAGTGACTGTCTCCCGATGCTGGCGTAATGGCTCAGGGAAAAGCGGAGTAAATTTTAGGGAGATGCTGCGGGTCAACGCAGGCCTTGAACCGATTGTGCCATACCTATAAGCACCAAAGCCCGAATAAAGCAGCGAAGACATGGAAAATCGCGGAAAAGCTCGGTAAACATTTACTGAAATCTATTTCCCCGAATGCTTCGCTGTGGCAGGCTGCACCTCAGCCGTAAAAATGGAATGCTGGTAATGGTAACGATCAAGGAAATCGCCAAGGCCGTCGGCGTGTCATCCGCCACGGTATCGCGTGTCCTGAACTACGACCCAGCCCTTTCCATTTCGCCTGCAAAACGGCAGGCGATCATTGAGACAGCAGAGGCGCTGAACTACGAGACGCCACGCAACCGCAACAAGGCCAATGGCCAGACCGCGCCCAGCCTGCTGACGAAACTGGTGATCGTACACTTCCTCGAACCGTCCGATGAGATCGCCGACCCTTATTATGTCGGCGTGCGTCTCGGGATCGAAAACCGCTGCCGTGACCTTAAGACCGAGATCGTCAAGGTCTTCCATTCCGACGCCCTTCCCGAAGCCTCTCTCCTTGAAAGCGCATCGGGCGTCATCGTGATCGGCAAACATTCCGATAACGAAATCGAATGGCTGCAACGTCATGCCCAACAGGTCGTCTTTGCCGATTTCGACCCCAAGATCGACCGGATCGACAGCGTGCTCTCGGATATGGGAATCGCGACGCTCAAGGTCCTGGATGCCCTGAAAGCCAGCGGCTACAGGCGGATCGGCTTCATAGGCAGCCATGAAAAACTGAACGGAACCGTCACACCTTTCGGCGAAAAACGCTGTGCCGCCTATATCGATTGGCAGAAGCAGCAAGGCACGTTCGATCCCGACCTGCTCGCGCTGGCTGATTGTTCATCGGGACAAAGCCTTCGGCTTGAAACAGGCTATCGCCTGGCACGCGATCTGCTCGCGCTGGCGGAAAAGCCGGATGTTATCGTGACATCCAACGACAACATGGCCATCGGCACATACAGGGCGATCCAGGAGGCTGGCCTTTCCATACCTGACGACATCGGCGTGATCTCGTTCAACGATATCCCCGTCGCGCAGTTCCTGATGCCGCCGCTTTCTACGGTCCGGGTTCATGGCGAGCATATCGGCGAAGTCGCGGTTGACCTCTTGCTCGAACGCCTCTCCGGTCGCACCTATGGCAAGCAGGTACACATTTCCACAGAACTCATCCATCGCGAGAGCTGTCGCAACGCTATGAAATCCTGAGCTATTTCCCGGGTCTTCGCAGACGCAATAAATATTTACTAAATTTTCCTTGTGTGTTTTCCAATTTTGGCTAATCTTGCGGTATCGGCATAGGAGGAGACCATGCCGGAGGAAATTCGCTAGGGAGGAACACATGTATCACAAGACGATTCGGTCGCGTTTCGCGGCTGCAGCTTTCGCCGGCGCGAGCCTTTTTGCGTCCACGGCCGCCTTTGCCGGAGAAGTCACCATCTGGTGCTGGGACCCCAACTTCAACGTCGCGATCATGAAGGAAGCCGGCGAGCGCTATACCGCCAAGCACCCGGAAACGACGTTCAACATCGTTGACTTCGCGAAAGCCGATGTCGAGCAGAAGCTGCAGACGGCTCTGTCCTCCGGGACGACGGATGCTCTGCCGGATATCGTCCTGATCGAAGACTACGGCGCGCAGAAATACCTCCAGTCCTTCCCCGGCGCCTTTGCCGAACTGAGCGGCACGGTGGATTACTCCGGCTTTGCACCCTACAAGGTGCAACTGATGACGGTGGACGGCAAGGTCTACGGCATGCCGTTCGACAGCGGCGTCACCGGTTTCTACTATCGCAAGGACTATCTCGAGCAGGCCGGCTTCAAGCCCGCCGACGTCCAGGACATCACCTGGGATCGTTTCATCGAGATCGGCAAGCAGGTCGAAGAAAAGACCGGCAAGAAGATGATGGGCCTCGATATCACCGATGCCGGCTTCACCCGCATCCTAATGCAGTCCGCCGGCCAGTGGTACTTCGATGCCGACGGCAATCTCAACATCGAGAACAACACCGCGCTCAAGGCAGCGCTCGAAACGCAGCAGAAGATCCTGCAGGCCGGCATCTACAAGCCGTCTTCCGGCTGGACGGACTGGGTCGGCAGCTTCACCTCCGGCGATGTCGCAACGGTCACGACGGGCGTCTGGATCACCGGCACGGTCAAGGCGCAGGCCGACCAGGCCGGCAAATGGGGCGTGGCCCCCATCCCGAGCCTTGGCATCGAAGGTGCGGGACATGCCTCCAATCTCGGCGGATCGAGCTGGTACGTGCTGGAAAGCTCGGCGGAGAAAGCCGATGCGATCGCCTTCCTGAATGAAACCTACGCCAAGGACATCGATTTCTACCAGAAGATCCTCACCGAACGCGGCGCGGTCGGCTCGCTGATGGCGGCCCGCACCGGTGACGCCTACATGAAGGCGGATGATTTCTTCGGCGGCGAAAAGGTCTGGCAGAACTTCTCCGACTGGCTGTCGAAGGTTCCTCCGGTCAACTACGGCATCTTTACCAATGAAGTGGACACCGCCGTCACCGCGCATCTTCCGTCGCTCGCTCAGGGCGCGAAGATCGACGAGGTCCTGAAGGAAATCCAGAGCCAGGCCGAAGGCCAGATCCAGTAAGCAGTCCTCCTCCCAGCGACGAGCGCTTTTGCGCTCGTCATCCACGAAAGCGGGCGGCCTTGTCGAAGGCCGCCCGGTGGCGCCCGGCGCGCTGCAGGGCGCTGAACAAAGCGATCATCCAGAGGCGGGAACGACGACCATGGCTCTTGCAAAAACAGGCGGCTTGAAGCGCTACTATGATGTGAACGGCTGGCTGTTCATTGCGCCGGCTCTCGCGCTCATCGGCATCTTTCTGATCTATCCGATCTTTCGCTCGCTGTTTCTGTCCTTCTACTCCGGCAAGGGCATGATGCTGAAATTCGCAGGCTTCGGGAACATCACCCGCCTGTCGAACGATCCGGTCTTCCTGAAGGCGCTGATCAACACCACGACATTCTTCGTCATCCAGGTGCCCATCATGATCGTGCTGGCGCTGATGCTGGCCTCGCTGCTCAATACCGACAAGCTGAAGTTTGCCGGCTTTTTCCGCACCGCAATCTTCCTGCCTTGCGTCGCCTCGCTGGTCGCCTATTCCGTGCTGTTCAAGAGCATGTTCTCGGTCGATGGCGTCATCAACCAGGCGCTGATGGCCGTCGGGCTGATCGGCACGCCGATCGGCTGGCTGACGGAGCCCTTCTGGGCAAAGGTGCTGGTCATTCTCGCCATTACCTGGCGCTGGACCGGCTACAACATGATCTTCTATCTGGCGGCCCTGCAGAACATCGACAAGTCGATATACGAGGCCGCCCGCATCGACGGCGTTCCGGCCTGGGCACGGTTCGTGCACCTGACCATCCCGATGCTGAAGCCGGTTATTCTCTTCACCACCATCATCTCCACGATCGGCACGATCCAGCTTTTCGACGAAGTCTACAACCTGACCGAGGGCAAGGGCGGCCCAGCGGATGCGACGATCACCCTGTCGCTCTACATCTACAATCTTACCTTCCGGTTCATGCCGAGCTTCGGTTATGCCGCGACGATCTCCTATGTCATCGTCCTGATGGTCGCCGTCCTGTCCTTCCTTCAATTCTACGCTGCGAGGGACCGCTCGTGAGACCGACACCCGTCCCCTCCGCGCGCACCTGGCGCATCCTGCCCGGCGCAGCCACCTATATCGCGCTGTCCATCGCAGCCTTCGTCTCGGTCTTTCCCTTCCTCTGGATGCTTATCAGTTCGACCAACACGTCGATCGACATCATCAAGGGCAAGACGAGCTTTGGCGACGCATTCTCGACCAATGTCGCGAATTTCTTCACGCTGGTCGATGTGCCGCTGGTTTTCTGGAATTCGGCCAAGGTGGCCATCCTGACCACGCTGTTGACCATCGCGGTCTCGTCGCTGGCCGGCTACGGCTTCGAGATGTTCCGCTCCAGGATGCGCGACCGCATCTATTCGCTGGTCCTCTTGACCCTGATGGTGCCGTTTGCCGCGTTGATGATCCCGCTCTTCATGATGATGGGCAAGGCAGGGCTGATCAACACCCATATAGCCATCCTCTTGCCGACCATCGCCTCCGCCTTCATCATTTTCTACTTTCGGCAGTCGACGAAGGCTTTTCCGACCGAACTGCGCGACGCGGCCAAGGTCGACGGGCTGAAGGAATGGCAGATCTTCCTCTACATCTACGTGCCGGTGATGCGCTCGACCTTTGCAGCCGCCTTCGTGATCGTCTTTATGACGAGCTGGAACAACTATCTCTGGCCGCTGATCGTGCTGCAGTCCAACGAGACCAAGACAATCACGCTTGTCGTCTCTTCGCTCGCCTCGGCCTACTACCCCGATTTCGGCGTCGTGATGATCGGTACGATCCTCGCGACGCTGCCCACCCTCCTCGTCTTCTTCATCATGCAGCGCCAGTTCGTACAGGGCATGCTTGGTTCCGTGAAATAGGATTTCGTCAATGCGCAGATATGAAAGCTTCAACGGCAACTGGATCTTTGCGGAGGGCTTCGACCCGAGCGCGACCGACCGGCTGCTGACGGGCGAGACAATTCGCCTGCCGCACACGGCGGTGGAGCTGCCCTACAACTATTTCGATGAAACCATCTACCAGAAGGCCTTCACCTATCAGAAGGTGCTGGTCTGGGAAGACGGCTTCGAGGCCCGCGAAGTCTCGCTGGTCTTCGACGCCGCCATGGCCGACAGCGAGGTCTATCTCAACGGTCACAGGATCATCACGCACAAGGACGGCTATACGCCCTTCGAGGCGCGGCTGACACCGCATCTGAAACGGGGCCAGAACCTTATAACCGTCAAGATCGACGGCTCCGAGAACCCGGAAATCCCGCCCTTCGGTGGACAGATCGACTATCTCTGCTTTGCCGGCATCTACCGCGACGTCTGGCTGAAGGTAACAAGTCCGGTGTCGATCGCCAACGTCAAGATCGAGACGCCGGATGCGCTGGCCGACACCAAATCTGTTACCGCCCGCGTCTTCCTCGGCAATCCGGAAGGCCACGCTTTTTCCGGCACGCTGTCTGCGAAAATCAGCCGTCGCGGCGGCGGCGACGTGGCGACAGCATCGGTGGACGTGACCTCCAACGAAGCCTTCCTGACCTTCGAAACCCTTACCGGGATAGACCTCTGGGACATTGACAACCCGGTGCTCTACGCCCTCTCGCTGAAGCTCGAGACGGAGCATGGCGAAGACATACTGACGCATCGTTTCGGGTTCCGCACGGCCCAGTTTACGCCGGATGGCTTCCTGCTCAATGGCCGGCCGCTGAAGCTGCGCGGCCTCAACCGCCACCAGAGCTGGCCGCACACCGGCTATGCCATGGGCCGGCGTGCGCAGGAAAAGGACGCCGACATCCTCAAATATGAGCTGGCCTGCAACATCGTCCGCACCTCGCATTATCCGCAGTCGAAATGGTTCATCGAGCGTTGCGACGAGATCGGCCTGCTCTGCTTTGAGGAGATCCCCGGCTGGCAGCATATCGGCGGCGCGGAATGGCAGAAAGAATCCGTCGAAAACGTCCGCCGCATGATCGAACGCGACTGGAATCATCCGTCGATCATCATATGGGGGGTGCGCATCAACGAAAGCCAGGACAGCCACGAATTCTACGCCGAGACAAACCGGCTGGCCCGTGAACTGGACGCGACGCGCCAGACCGGTGGCGTCCGCTTCATCACCAATTCGGAACTGCTGGAAGACGTCTACACGATGAACGACTTCATCCTCGGCCAGGAGGAAATGCCGGGCAACAATCGCGGCCGCGTCGTTCTGCGCGACCGCGTGGAGACGACGGGAATTACCCGGCCGATCCCCTATATGATCACCGAATATAACGGCCACATGTATCCGACGAAACGGTTCGACCAGGAACAGCGTCAGGCCGAGCACGTCACGCGGCACCTGCTGATCCTCGACGCGGTGGCGGGCGACAACAATATTTCAGGCTCCACGGGCTGGTGCATGTTCGACTACAACACCCACAAGGATTTCGGGGCCGGCGACCGCATCTGCTACCACGGCGTGCTGGATATGTACCGTATCCCGAAACTGGCGGCCTATGCCTATGCCTCGCAGGGCGACCCGAAGGACGGTGCGGTGCTTCAACCGGTCACCTACTGGGCGCGCGGCGAGAGGAATGTCGGCGGCGTGCTGCCGCTGATCATCCTCACAAACTGCGATTATATCGAGGTCAAATTCGGAGAATGGCCGGCCAAACGCGTCTATCCGGACAGGGAGAATTACCCGCATCTTCTCCATCCTCCGGTCGTTCTCGACCTGAGATCCGTGACACCGGAGGAATTCGGAACCTGGGGCCGCGTCTGGCGCGAAGGCACCTTCACCGGCTACGTCGATGGCAAGCCGGTAAAGTCTCTAACCCTGCCGGCGGACCCTGTGCCGACCACGCTGGAAGTCACGCCCGATGACACGGCGCTTCGTGCCGGAGAGAAGGACGCGGTGCGTGTGGTCGTCCGCGTGCTCGACCAATGCGGCAATCTCCTGCCGTTCTTCGAGGAACCGGTATCGCTGGCGCTCCAAGGCCCGGGCCGCATCATCGGCCCCGCCGACCATACGCTGAAGGGTGGCGCCACCGGCTTCTGGATCGAGGCCGGCGACGAGCACGGCGCACTGGCGCTGACGGTCGCGAGCCGACGCTTCTCCACAAGCACCACCACCTTTACAGTCAACTGAGAGACCAGCCATGGCCGATGTCCGCCTCACAGAGATACGCAAGAGCTTCGGCGCACTGGAGATCATCAAGGGCGTCGATCTGTCGATCGAAACCGGCGAGTTCGTGGTTTTCGTCGGGCCGTCCGGCTGCGGAAAATCGACGCTGCTGCGGATGATTGCCGGCCTTGAGGACATTACATCCGGCGAACTGACGATCGGCGGCAACGTCATGAATGACGTCGATCCGTCGAAACGCGGGATCGCCATGGTCTTCCAGTCCTATGCGCTCTATCCGCATATGACGGTGCGGGAAAATATGGGTTTTGCCCTGCGCTTCGCCGGCATGGCCAAGGAGGAGATCGAGCGTCGCGTCACCGATGCGGCGAACATTCTCGAACTGGGTCCGCTGATGGACCGCAAACCCAAGGCACTGTCCGGTGGGCAGCGGCAGCGTGTCGCCATCGGCCGCGCCATCGTGCGCAATCCTGATGTCTTCCTGTTCGACGAGCCGCTTTCCAACCTCGACGCGGAACTGCGCGTCCACATGCGCGTCGAGATTGCCAAGCTGCACAAGACGCTGAAGTCCACCATCGTCTACGTGACCCACGACCAGGTGGAGGCCATGACGCTTGCTGACAAGATCGTCGTGCTGCGCGCCGGCGTTGTCGAACAGGTCGGTGCGCCATTAGATCTCTACGACGACCCGAACAATACCTTCGTCGCCGGCTTCATCGGTTCACCGCGCATGAATTTCCTGAAGGCACAGGTTTCGTCCGTCTCTCCAGGTGTCATAACGGTCTCCGTTGCAAATCAGCCGGACGCAGAACTGACACTTCCGGCGACAGCCCCTGGCGTGAAGGTGGGAGACGACGTCAGCATCGGTGTCCGGCCGGAGCATTTCAAGGCGGCCGGCGAAGGCGATGCCGATCTCGTCGTCGCGATCGATGTCGCGGAACACCTCGGCAATACCAGCTATCTCTATGCCAATGTCTCTGCGGATGAACGGATCATTATCGAATGGGCGCAGGCCCGTTCGGCAACCAATCGCGAAAAACTGACCGTCGGACTTTCGGCAGCCAGTTCCTTCCTTTTCGACAGCGCCGGCATCCGCATCAGATAACAGGTCACGTTCGGACAAATCGGGAAAATACAATGACCGACATGAAGACCATCAATTGGGGCATAATCGGCCCCGGAAACATCGCCAAAACCTTTGCGGCCGGTATCGCCCATTCGCGGACGGGAAAGCTGGTTGCAATCGCCAGCCGCAACCCGTCGAAGCCCGGCCTTGGTGATGGTTTCCCGGGCGCCCGCATTGTTGAGGGCTATGACGCCCTACTTGCCGACCCCGAAATCGACGCGGTCTATATCGCCACGCCCCATCCGTCGCATGCCGAATGGGCGATCAAGGCGATCCGTGGCGGCAAGCATGTGCTGGTCGAAAAACCGATCGCGCTTTCGGCCTATGAGGCCGATACCATCTACAACGAGGCCCGCAAGGCCGGAGTTTTCGCCGGCGAAGCCTTCATGTACCGGCTGCATCCGCAGACCGAAAAAATCGTCGATCTCGTACAGAGCGGGGCGATCGGCAGCGTACGCCTGATCAAGTCGAGCTTCGGCTTCGACATGGGCACGGTCAGGCCGGACCATCGCCTGTTTTCCAACGCGCTCGCCGGCGGCGGCATTCTCGATGTTGGCGGCTATCCGGTTTCCATGGCACGGCTGATCGCCGGCGCCGTTGAAAACAAGCCCTTCCTCGACCCCGTCAAAGTAGTCGCCGCCGGTCGGCTTGGCGAAACCGGGGTGGACGAATGGGCCTCGGCGGTCCTTCAATTCGAAAATGGCATCGTCGCCGAAGTCTCCTGCTCGATCATGGCGCGACAGGACAATGTCCTGCGCATCATCGGCTCTGAAGGCCGCATCGAGGTCGCCGACTTCTGGTTTGCCTCCGGTCATGAGGGTGGCACGGGACGGATCGAGATCATCCACAAGGATGGCGGGCGGGAAACCGTCGAGGTCATCGAAGACCGGTGGCTTTATTCGTTCGAGGTCGATGCCGCCGGCGAGGCCATCCGCGCGGGCAGGCAGGAATTTGACGCGCCCGGCATGAACTGGGCCGACTCCATCGGCAATCTCAGGGTCCTCGACCGTTGGCGGTCCGCGATCGGCCTCGAATACGGGATCGAAAAACCGGAGCAACGCCCGTTCAACATTCGGGGAGAGACCGTCCGGCCGGGCATTAGCGTGCCGCATCGACAGATCCCCGGCATTGCCAAGCCGGCGTCCGTCGTGGCGCTCGGCTTCGAATTTTTCCCCAATTTCGCAGCTGCCTCGCTGACGCTCGACGCCTTTTACGAGGCGGGCGGCAACGTCTTCGACACTGCCTGGATCTACAATAACGGCATTACCGAACGGATTTTTGGCGAATGGCTGACAAGCCGCAAGGTGCCTCGCGAAGAAGTCGTGCTGATCGGCAAGGGCGCGCATTCCCCTCTCGTTTATCCGGACCGTATCGGCAAGCAGCTGTCGCAATCGCTGGAGCGGCTGAAAACCGACTATGTCGATGCCTATTTCATGCACCGCGACAATCCCGACATTCCCGTCGGCGAGTTTGTCGATGCCATGGATGCCGAGGTTCGGGCCGGCCGTATCCGCGGGATTTTCGGCGGATCCAACTGGACCCGTACGCGACTGCAACAGGCGATCGACTATGCCCATGCCAACGGCAAGACGGCACCGGCCGCGCTCTCGAACAATTTTTCGCTGGCGGAAATGCTCGATCCGATCTGGGCCGGTTGCGTTTCAGCGTCCGACGATGAATGGAAACGATGGCTTGCGGAGCGGCAGTTGCCGAACTTCGCCTGGTCGAGCCAGGGACGCGGCTTTTTTACCGACCGCGCCGGCCGTGAAAAGACGGAAGACGAGGAACTGGTCCGCTGCTGGTACAGCGACAGGAACTTCGGACGTCGCGAACGCGCGATTGAGCTTGCGAACCGCGTGGGCCGGAAACCGATCCATATCGCGCTCGCCTATGTTCTTGCCCAGCCCTTTCCGGTGATCCCGCTCATCGGCCCTCGGACCGTCTCCGAACTCGAGGACAGCCTGTCGGCGCTCGATATCCGGTTGACGCCAGAGGACGTCAAATGGCTTGAGGGATAGTCCCGGCGGCCGCAAGGCATCCGATGGCGATCTGCGTCGCGGGTGCAGGAGATGCAAACGCCGAACGCCGCCGACCACGGCCGACGGCGTTCGATTTCGGTGCAATCGCCAGCTTAAAGCGAATCGAGGTTGATGCCGATGGTGGCCGCACCGATCGGCGCGCCTGTTTCATCGACGATGGTTACGCTCGCCTGCGACTGCAGGATCTGCGTCGATTCATCCTTTTCGGCTTCATCGACGAAGATGGCGCCGGCACCGGCGCCAAACGACTTCTGGAACTTGTCCTCGTCGCCCTGCCAATAGTCCGACGTCACATCGTTCTGGCCGACGTTGAGGCCTTTTGCATCCATGACGAAGACTTCCGTGATCGTACCGCCGGATGCTTCCTGCTTGGCCTTCAGGAGGGCAGAGACCGGGTTGGCCAGAACACCATCGATCATAGCGCGATCGGAGCCTTCCACTTCGGCGCGCCATTTCTGGTCAAGCGCCTCGACATCGGCCTGGGACAGGGCGGCATTCTTCGCGTTCTGTGCCTTGATCGCCTCGATGATCACCGGATCATTGATCCAGCTCTTAACATTGGTCTCCAGATAGTCCTTCACCGGAGCGACATAGGCTTCCTCGGCGGACGCAATGCCGGCGGAAAGGAAGATCGCTGCAGAGGCGACGAGAACTGCAATTTTCCTGCTTGTCATTGATGTTTCCTTCTTTGAGATTGATTGTTCTTTCACGCGACCCGATCGGGACTTTGCCCGATGTTCAGAATTCCTCCCATGAGTCCTGGGAAGAGGCGAGTGCATTGGCGCCAACGCTACGATGCGCGGGCTGCCGCGGCTGGCTGGCTCGAGGATCCGGGCGCGCGGCGGGCACGGGAGTACGCTGCACGTGCCGCGGTTCGGCCACGACATCGATGCGCAAATTGCTGACGGCGCGCTTCAGGAGCCGGCTCTGGTTGGTCAGTTCATGGCAGGCCGCATTGGTTTCTTCGACCATCGCGGCATTCTGCTGGGTGACCTGGTCCATCCGGCCGATCGAACTGTTCACCTCCAGAAGACCCGTCGCCTGATCGCGCGAGGACTGGACGATAGAGGCGATGCTGTCGTTGATGCGGCTGATCTGATCCTCGATGAGGCCAAGCGCGTCACCGGTGCGATTGACGAGCGACACACCGGCGGCCACTTCCGCACCCGAGGCCGAAATAAGGTTTTTGATTTCCTTCGCCGCGTTGGCCGAACGCTGGGCGAGTTCGCGCACTTCCTGGGCAACGACGGCAAATCCCCTGCCGGCGTCGCCGGCACGGGCGGCCTCCACCCCGGCATTGAGTGCCAGGAGATTGGTCTGAAACGCGATCTCGTCGATCACCCCGATGATCTGGCCGATCTGGTTTGAAGACCCCTGGATCTTGTTCATGGCGCCGATGGCCTCGCGCACCACGACGGCCGAATTATGAGCGCCGGTCTTGGCCTCCGCAACCATGCGACCGGCTTCCTCCGCGCGGGCCGAAGACGAGTGTACGGTCGTCGTGATCTGGTCGAGTGCATTGGCTGTTTCGCCGAGCGAGGTCGCTTGTGTCTCGGTCCGCTTGGCGAGGTCGTCGGCGGCACGGGCAAGCTCCGACGTGCCGGAATCGACTGCGGTGGTGGCGCCGCCGATTTCGCGGACGGTTTCGGATACGGCGTCGATCATCTTGTGGAAATCGGTGCGCAATTTTTCGAAATCGGGGCCGAGATCGGGAAGCCGGATGGAAAAATCACCTTCGGCCAGCTGCTCCAGCGCCTTGCCGATGCGAGCGACGACTTCGGCCTGGTTGCGGGCAGCCGCGCCGACCTGTTCGGAAAAGCGGACACGCTCGGCGTCCAGTTCGTCGCGCTGGATGGCGGCGCCCCTTTCCTGCACGAGCTTGGCGCTCGCCTCCTTCAGAGAGGCATCAAGGGCACGTGCGATCACGCCGATTTCATCGCGCTTTTCCAGAAATGCGACCGGGCTGTCGAGATCGCCCTTTTGAAAGGCATCGATGCGGTTGGTCAATCTCGCCAGTGGCTTGCCGACGTTGCGGCGCATCGCAAGCAGGAAAACACCGATGACCAGGGCAATGACCATGGCCTGCTTGCCGACAAAGGCCAGCGATTTCATGTTGCTTTCGGCGTAGATGAGCTTCGTCGACCAGACTGTTGCGATATAGCCGATGCGCTGTCCGCTCTTATCCTTGCCAAGCGGCAAGGCCAGCGTGACAAAGCCGTCACCCGTTTTATTCCAGACCGGTTCGTCGCCAACGGCCTTGATGGTCTCTGCAGCCGAGGCTGTCAGGACGCCGGCATCGGCGTCGTCAGCCGTCCAGGCATCAGCCGTTTCGCCCTTGCCGGTCACGGCCTCGAAATGAACCATGCCCTCTATTGGCGAGGATCGGTACAGCGAATAGGCTTCGCGAATGGCGGGCGCCTTTTTCCACTTGACGCCGCCTTCGGCAATTTCACCAATCTGGCGGCTGTTGCGCTGCCAGTTGACATAAGCTGTCTCGAGCGCGGCTGCCGTTTCGGACGTCCAGGAAAAATAGGACGTCACGCCAAGGCCAATGAGATTGGCCATCACGATAATGGTTGCGATCTTGGCCGTGAGTGAGAGACGCGTAAATAAACCAAACAGCATGAAATTTCCTCGCCGCCTGTGTTGCCGGCACAAAGGTTCAGCCTCTTTCGCCAGGAAGAGCCACCCTTGGAGATTGCGGAAACATCGACACGCTAGAAGGTCCTGACGCAGACCCGGGATCATCATGATCTTCACGCTCGAAGGCGTGGTGCTTGCAGGAGTATTGAAAGTTAGTGTTTCATTGTTGTTAAGATGAACGGCCAAAACCAAATTTTATTAGTGACCATGAATAAATGAAGTTCGCGACTTTACCGTGTGCCCGTCTTCATGACGTGCGCGATAGCCCGCAGCATTGCCGCAGGCGCAGGAATGACCGCCGGAGCCAGTCAAAGCGGCACAACTCATCCGGGACTTCAGGTTCGGGCGAACACGTTCAAACAACACTCCAGAAAATCAACGATCAAAACTTGTAAGTAGTGGTTTACAACAACTTAACCAAGAGTTGTTATTATTCGCACAATTCGAATGAGGGTTCTGAAGATGTTCGGACGCGATACCAAAGAAGAAATGGCAGCAATCTGCAGGTCCCAGGCCGTGATCACGTTCAAGCCGGACGGCACGATTCTCAATGCCAATGCGAATTTCTGTACGGCGGTCGGTTATGCCCTCCAGGAAATCGTCGGAAAACATCATTCCATGTTCGTCGATCCGGACTATGCAAAAAGTGCAGACTACCGGGATTTCTGGGCCAAGCTCCGGTCAGGCCAGTTTGACCGGCGTCAATACTGCCGTCTTGCCAAGGGCAATCGCGAACTCTGGATCGAGGCCTCCTACAATCCGGTCATCCGGGCAGGAAAAGTCATCAAGATTATCAAGACCGCGACGGATATCACCCAGAGCAAGATCAAATCCCTCGAGGATGACGGCAAGCTCGCCGCCATTTCGCGCTCACAGGCAGTCATCGAGTTCACCAGCGATGGCAACATCCTCGACGCCAACGAGAACTTCTGCGCGACGCTGGGTTATTCGCTGGAGGAAATCCGCGGCCGACACCATTCCATGTTCTGTGATCCCGCCTACACCCAGACAGAAGCCTACAAAACGTTCTGGCGCGATCTCGGCGCTGGAAAATTCGCCTCCGACGAGTTTGTCCGCTATGGCAAGGGCGGCAAAGCCGTCTGGATACAGGCGGCCTACAATCCCCTGTTGGATGCCAAGGGCAATGTCTACAAGGTCGTGAAATTTGCAACAGACGTCACGCAGCGGATGACCTCCGTAGACGAACTGGGCGCCGCCATCGGCGAGTTGGCGCAAGGGAATCTTGCGGTTTCGCTTGATCGCGCCTTTTCGCCGAGTATGGAAAAGACCCGCGCCGACTTCAACGCGGCGATCGCAAAGGTCAGCACGATCGTGCGGGAGATCTATTCGAGCGCCGAAGGCATAACAACCAATGCAAAGCAGCTGCAGGAAGCATCGAACGAATTTGCCAAGCGCATGGAGAAATCCGCGGCTTCGGTCGAAGAAACGGCTGCCGCTCTCGAAGAGGTTACCATTACCGGTCATGCCGCGGCAAAGCGCGCCGGTGATGCCGGACAAATGGTCAGCGCCACCCGTTCGGGCGCTCAACATTCCGGCGAGGTGGTGCAGCGCGCGATCACCGCGATGGCCGGTATAGAGCAATCGTCGAAGGAGATCATGGGCATTATCGGGGTGATCGACGAAATTGCCTTCCAGACAAACCTGCTCGCGCTCAATGCCGGCGTCGAAGCGGCCCGCGCCGGCGATGCCGGCAAGGGTTTTGCTGTCGTCGCCCAAGAAGTCCGTGAACTCGCCCAGCGCTCGGCGAAGGCTGCAAAGGAAATCAAGGCGCTGATCAACACATCCTCGACCCAGGTCAATCTGGGCGTGTCTCTGGTCCATGAGACCGGCAGCGCGCTCAGCGAGATCGTCACCCAAGTGACCGATATCGACAGGAACGTCTCCGCCATTGTCGAAGCCGCACGCGAACAATCAGTGGGCCTCAAGGAAATCAACACGGCCGTCAACGAGATGGATCAGGGCACGCAACAGAACGCCGCTTTCGTCGAAGAATCGACTGCCGCCAATCACGCGCTCTCGTCGGAACTTGCAGGGCTGCTCACGCAACTCGGCCAGTTTCATCTTTCCGAGCGGCCCGTGGCTTCCACACGGCCGGCGGTGGCTCGACCTTCGCCAAGCATGAACAGAGCCGCACCACGACTGCAATCCGTCGGCTCGGCAGCGTTGAAAGAGGACAACTGGCAGGAGTTTTGACAATCTCCGGCCCGGCATTCAGGGCCGCCGCTTGGGCGACCCTGAAAACGCTTTAGGATCTTACGATCGGCGTCCGGCGTAGCGGGCACGATCCGCTTCGATGTCGGTCTGCGCGTAGGGCTCGGACGTTTCGTCGAAGCGTGTCCAGCCCTGCCCCTCGAATTCGGACCGCCGGGTCGGCAGATCAACCCAGTTGGAGCGCTGCAGGATTGCCTCGGCTTCGGGAACGAGCGGTTCGTCGACCTTGGCCGTGACGAGTGTGCCGCCGCGGCGCACGCCTTCCGCGTAGACATGCGCATCGTCCTCGTCGATCCCCGAATCCGTCAACGCACCGATCAATCCGCCCGCCGCGCCGCCGACGACTGCGCCGGCGACCGCGCCAGCTGCCGTGGCTGCAAGCCAGCCTGCCGCGACCACCGGGCCAACGCCCGGAATGGCCATGATGCCGAGCCCGGTCAGAAGCCCGCCGGCGCCACCGACGGCAGCGCCGATGCCGGCACCCGCGCCAGCACCTTCGGCCGCATTGCCGTCGTCCGAATAGCGTCCGTCGGAATTGTTGGAAACGACGCTGATATCGCTGTTTGAAATGCCCATGGACTTGAGGTCATCGACAGCAGCGGTCGCGTCGGAGTGATGGTCGAAAAGCCCTGTAACGGTCTTCGTCATGGTGTTTCTCCTGATTGTTGTGTTTTCAGATCGCGTTTATTTGACGACGATGTTTACTTGGCGACGATGTTGCCCTGGTAATCGAGCGATACGAGAACGGGCTTGCCGTCCTTGCTGGCCTTGGCCTGCCATACACCCTTGTCGTCGAGCTTCAGCTCCGTGACATCGGCGTAGCCGTCCTTTGCGAGGCGATCCGTTGCCTGTGCCTCGGTGAAACTGTTTGCCCCTTCGACGGGTGCGGTCGCGTTCTGCTCCGACGGCGTGGCGACGGCAGGCGTATCACCGTCCGGATTAGCATTCGGCGTTGTCGTCTGAGCGAAAACCGTGGCCGTCGACAGGGCGACGATCGCCGTTGCGATAAGTATCTTTTTCATGGAATTCTCCTTGCTGGATCGGTCAGTGATCCTCGGCCAGTGAACCCTCCATGCGGGAAAAAGTTCCGCCGATGGCCAGCAGATGAAAATGAAAAAGACAATGGAATCTGTATATTAGAATTTAGTTGGCGAAAAATTTCGGACAATGCGCTGAGCCCGTTATGCGGGCTGTCAGGCTAGGCTCCTGTTCATTTGCCCTGAAATTGCGGCGGCCGCTTTTCGATAAAGGCGGCCATGCCTTCTGTCTGATCAGCCGTTGAAAACAACGCGTGAAAGATGCGCCGCTCGAACAGGATACCCTCCCGCAACCCGCCCTCCTGCGCACGCTCGACAGCTTCGCGCGCAGCCATGGTGGCAAGCTTTCCATAACCGGCAATCGTCCGGGCCGCGACCAGGGTCTCCTCCATCAGTTGCTCGGCCGGGATAACACGCGCAACGAGACCGCAGCGCTCGGCTTCCACCGCATCCATCATCCGCCCGGTGAGGATCATATCCATCGCCTTCGCCTTTCCAACGAGTTTCGTCAGCCGCTGCGATCCCCCCATGCCGGGGATGACGCCGAGCTTGATCTCCGGCTGGCCGAACATCGCGGTTTCCGACGCAAAGATCATGTCGCACATCATCGCCAGTTCGCACCCGCCCCCGAGCGCATAACCGGAGACAGCGGCGATCTTCGGCGTGCGGAACGATGCGAAGCGATCCCATGCCGCGAAGAAATCCTCCGCGAACATCTCGGTAAACGATTTGTCGGCCATCTCCTTGATGTCAGCGCCGGCGGCAAACGCCTTGTCCGAGCCTCTGAGGACGAAACAGCCGACGCCGGGATCGCGGTCGAGCGGCGTAAGCTCGGTTGCCAGTGCATTCATGATTTCGGAATTGAGTGCATTGCGCGCCGCCGGCCGGTTCAGCGTGACGATGACGACGCGATCCTGCTGTTCGACAATGATGGGTTTTTCCATGGCTTGATCCTCTTGCGGATGTTCAGGGCTTTGTCAGGCAGTGCCGCCGGATTGTTGCCTGAGCATGTCGATGATACCGGAAAAATCCTTGTCGGCGTTTCCGAGTTCGTTGAACAGCGCAAAGAGTTCGGCGGCCTTGGCACCAAGCGGCGTGGTGGCACCGGCGGACTGCGCCGCTTCCTGTGACAGTTTCAGATCCTTCAGCATCAGGGCGCCGGCGAAGCCCGGCTCGTAGTCATTGTTGGCCGGCGATGTCGGGACCGGGCCCGGCACCGGGCAATAGGTGGTCAGCGACCAGCACTGGCCCGACGAAACTGATGCCACGTCGAACAGCGCCTGATGCGAAAGGCCAAGCTTTTCACCCAGCACGAAAGCCTCTCCGACGGCGATCATGCTGACGCCGAGGATCATGTTGTTGCAGATCTTCGCCGCCTGTCCCGCAGAGGCTCCGCCGCAATGGATGATGCGTTTTCCCATCGCTTCGAAGATTGGCTGGGATTTCGAGAACACATCCTGCTCGCCGCCGATCATGAAGGTGAGTGTTCCCGCTGCCGCGCCACCGGTGCCGCCGGATACCGGCGCATCGAGCGACGCGCAGCCCTTTTCGGCAGCCATCTCATGTGCCTTGCGGGCACTGTCGATGTCGATGGTCGAGCAATCGATCAGCAGCGTTCCGGATGGCACGGTGGCGACCAGCGCCTGCCAGACCGCCAGGACATGTCTGCCGGCAGGAAGCATGGTGATGACCGTATCGACGCTGGCGACCGCTTCGGCAAGCGACGCGCAGGCCGTCACGCCCTTGCTGCTCGCTTCGTCCAGCAAGGGTTGCGCAAGGTCGAAACCCTTGACCACATGCCCTGCCTTGACGAGATTGGCGGCCATCGGGCCGCCCATATGACCGAGACCGATAAAGCCGATCTTCATATCCGTGGTCCTTCCTCATTCGTTTGCGCAAAAAGAGGGTCCGCAGATGGCTGGAAATAGGCTGCGATTTCTGCCTCGGTGACATCTTCGAGCCGCGCCGGCCGCCATTGCGGATTGCGATCTTTATCGATCACGGCCGCACGCACGCCCTCGTAGAAATCCCGGCTGCGCAGGACTGCGGCCGTGGCCGCGAATTCCCGTTCGAGGCAATCTTCCAGCCTCTCGGTTTCGCGGCCGAGTCGCAGCAGCCTTAGCGTCACGTTGAGACTGAGCGGTGATTTGGTTGATAGAACGGAAAGAATTTTCTCCGCGAAAGGACTGCCGTCACCACGCAGGGCAGCGAGAATGTCTTCGATCGTGTCGAAGGCAAAGAGGCGATCGATAGCCGTCTGGTGTGATTCCAGAACGCCGGCTGGGGGTACTTCCGAAAAGCCTGCGATCACGGTTGAAACTGCCTCGCGTGAACATCCCGCCGGCAGCGATATCAAAGCCTCGGTCACTTCTGCAAGCCGATCGGACCGGACGAAGCTGTCGGCAAGACCGGTGAGGATCGCATCGGCGGCGCCCAGCGTTTCGCCGGTCAGCCCGATATAGGTGCCGAGTTCGCCCGGCTGTCGCGTGAGGAACCAGGATGCACCGACGTCGGGGAAAAAGCCGATGCCGGTCTCGGGCATGGCAAAGCGGGTGCGTTCCGTGACGATCCGGTGGCTGCCATAGACGGAAACACCGACACCGCCGCCCATGACGATGCCATCCATGACGACAACATAGGGTTTCGAGTAGCGACCGATGCGGGCGTTGAGTGTGTACTCCTCGCGCCAGAACGTGGTCGGCGCGTCCGATCCGGCTTTCCCGCCGTCATAAATGGCGCGGATATCGCCACCGGCACACAGGCCGCGTTCCCCCTCACCCGTGACAAGCACGGCTGCGATGGCTAGATCCTGTTCGAAATCGTCGAGCGCCGCCTCGATGTCGCGCACCATTTGAAGCGTCAGGCTGTTGAGGGCCCTGGGACGGTTGAGCCGGATACGGCCGAGTGCGCCCTGCCGCTCAACCAGCGTCTCGAGTTCTACTGCACAGGTTTCAGATATGGAGGGCATGGCCGAGGGCTTTCATGGCGGCTTCCTGGAAGCCTTCGCTGCGGGTCGGGTGTGCGTGGATCGTCGCGGCGATATCTTCCAGACGGGCACCCATTTCGATCGCCAGAGCAAAGGCACTCGACAGCTCGGAAACACCGGAACCGACGGCCTGGATGCCGAGAACGAGGTTATTGTCCGCCCGCACCACGATACGGACGAAGCCCTCTTCGGCAAGCATCGTCATGGCGCGACCGTTGGCATTGAACGGGAACTGACCGACACGGATGTCATAGCCCTGTGCCCGCGCCTCATCCGGCGACAGGCCGGCGGTGACGATTTCCGGGTCGGTGAAGCAGACGGCTGGAATGCAGCGCTTGTCCCAGGTACGCTTTTTGCCCGCGACGATTTCGGCGACCATCTCGCCCTGCGCCATCGCCCGGTGGGCCAGCATCGGTTCGCCGGTAATATCACCGATGGCATGGATGCCGCGCATCGAGGTCCGGCAGCGGTCGTCGATGCGCAGGAATTTGCCGGCGCGATCAAGGTCCAGTTCGTCCAATCCCCATCCTTCGGTGCGTGGCTTGCGGCCGACCGTCACGAGGATCTTGTCGGCTGGAAGCCGCTGTTCCTCGCCGTCAGTGGTTTCGATCAACAGCGCATCACCGGAATGCCCCTTGGCTTTCGCACCGGTCAGGACGCGCATGCCGAGGTCGGCCAGCCGCTTGGCCACCGGCTTGACCAGTTCGGCGTCATATTGCGGCAGGATTTGTTGCGTTGCCTCGACGATGGTCACTTGCGCGCCCAGCTTGGCAAAGGCCGTACCCAGTTCGAGCCCGATATAGCCACCGCCGACAACGACCAGTTTCTTCGGCACCGTCTTCAGCGACAGGGCCTCCGTCGAAGAGATGACAGCTCCGCCGAAGGGCAGGAACGGCAGTTCCACCGGCTCGGAGCCGGTGGCGATGACAACCGTTTCGGCACGGATGACCTGCATTCCGGTCTCTGTCTCGACTTCCACGGTCTTGCCGTCACGGAATCTTGCCCGGCCATGGACGATCTTGACGCGGGCCTTACGCAGCAATCCCAGCACGCCGCTGTTCAGGCGCCCCACGATGTCGTCCTTCCAGGCGATGGTCTTTGCGAGATCGAGTTTCGGCGTCTCGACGGAGATGCCGAGCGGGCTTTTGGCGCCTGCCATATGGCTGACCTTCTCGAATTCCTCCGCCGCATGAATAAGCGCCTTGGAAGGAATGCAGCCGATATTGAGGCAGGTGCCCCCGGCCTTGACGGCTTCGACGATGACGGTATCGACGCCCAGCTGTCCCGCCCGGATAGCACAGATGTAGCCGCCCGGACCGGCGCCGATGACGAGAAGTTTGCAGACGATCTCTTTCATGGGCTCAGCTTTCGATGAAAATCAGCGCGGGGGTTTCGAGCAGGGCCTTGATCCGTTGGACGAAGGTCGCCGCATCCCAGCCGTCCACGACCCGGTGATCGAAACTGGACGACAGGTTCATCATCTTGCGCGGGATGAACTGACTGCCGTCCCAGACCGGCCGGATCATGATCTTGTTGACGCCGATGATTGCCACTTCCGGATGGTTGATGATCGGCGTCGTGGCGATACCGCCCATGGCGCCGAGCGACGTGATGGTGATCGTCGAGCCAGACAGTTCTTCGCGTAGCGCCGATCCCGTGCGGGCGGCCTCGGCCAGCCGGACGACTTCCGCTGCGCAATCCCAGATGCCGCGCGCTTCCGCATGACGCACCACGGGGACAGTCAGGCCCGCCGGGGTCTGGGTGGCGATGCCGATATGCACGGCGGCGTGGCGGCTGATGATGCCGGCGTCGTCATCAAAGGTGGCGTTGACGACGGGCTGCTCGTCGATGGTTTTCACCATGGCGCGCATCAGGAATGGCAGGATCGTCAGCTTGGTCTGGTCCGGCTTGCGGCTGGTGTTCATCGTTGCGCGCAAATCCTCCAGATCGGTGACGTCGATTTCCTCGACATAGGTGATGTGCGGAATGCGCGACGTCGCCAGCACCATCCTTTCCGAGATGCGGCGGCGCAGGCCGGTGACCCTGATCTCCTCGACGGCGGTTCTGCGGGCAAGGCCGGTCGGTGCCGGTTGTGGTCGCGCGCCACGGGCCAGAAACTGGTCGAGGTCGTCATGGGTGATACGCCCGGCCGGGCCCGTGCCGCTCACCTGCCGCAGGTCGATGCCGCCATCCTGCGCCCGAAGACGGACCGCAGGCGAAGCGAGTGGCTTGGCAAGTGTATCGGGTGCGGCACGGCTCCCCTTCTCCCCAGCGGGGAGAAGGGGAGCCGCAGGGCCGGATGAGGGGGACGGCTGGCTCGGAGCAGGCGGAGACACCCCCTCATCCGCCCTTCGGGCACCTTCTCCCCGCTGGGGAGAAGAGGAAGCGACCGTCACCGTTTCCGCCGTAGCAACGGCATCCGCCTCGCCGCTTTCGCCTGCGACCGCGATCCGAACCAGCGGCGCCTTGACCGCCACCGTATCGCCGATCTCGGCGCCGAGCCAAAGCACGGTGCCGTTGACCGGCGAAGGGATTTCTACGGTTGCTTTGTCGGTCATCACGGCGGCAAGCACCATGTCTTCGCGGATGGGATCTCCGACCTTGCAATGCCATTCGACCAGCTCGGCCTCCGCCACGCCTTCGCCGACATCCGGCATCTTGATGACGAATTCACCCATGCTCACGCCTCCATCACTTCGGCCAGCGCACGGCCGACGCGGCCGGGCCCGGGAAAATAGTCCCACTCCTGCGCATGCGGATAAGGCGTATCCCAGCCAGTGACGCGAACAACCGGCGCTTCCAGATGATAGAAGCAATGTTCCTGCACCAGCGCGGCCAGTTCGGCGCCGTAGCCCGAAGTGAGGGTCGCCTCGTGCACGACGACGCAGCGGCCGGTCTTCGTCACAGACTGCACGATGGTATCGAGATCGAGCGGCAGCAGGCTGCGCAGGTCGATCACCTCCGCATCGACACCCATTTCTTCCGCGGCCGCCAGCGCAACATGCACCATGGTGCCATAGGCAATAACGGTCACGGCCGAGCCCTGTCGGCGGATTTCGGCCTTGCCGATCGGGATGCTGTAGTGGCCTTCCGGCACCTCGCCGAGGTCATGCTTGGACCATGGCGTGACCGGCCTGTCGTGATGGCCGTCGAAGGGGCCGTTGTAGAGGCGTTTCGGTTCGAGGAACATCACAGGGTCCGGGTCTTCGATGGAGGCGATCAGCAGGCCTTTCGCATCGTAGGGATTGGACGGGACCACCACTTTCAGACCGCAGACATGGGTAAACAGTGCCTCCGGGCTCTGGCTGTGCGTCTGCCCGCCGAAAATGCCGCCGCCCGTCGGCATTCTGATCACAATCGGACAGGTGAAGTCGCCGTTCGAACGATAACGGATGCGGGCGGCTTCCTGGGTGATCTGGTCATAGGCCGGGTACATATAGTCGGCGAACTGGATCTCGACGCAGGGTTTCAGGCCGTAGGCGGCCATGCCGATGGCCGTGCCGACGATGCCGCTTTCGCTGATCGGCGCATCGAAACAGCGGGTCTTGCCATATTTCGCCTGAAGCCCCTGCGTGCAGCGGAAGACGCCGCCGAAATAGCCGACATCCTCGCCGAACACCACCACATCGTCGTCGCGCTCCATCGAGACGTCCATGGCGCTGCGTACGGCCTCGATCATTGTCATTCTGGCCATGTCAGTATCCTGCCTTCTGTCGCTGGCGGCGGATATGGGGCGGCATCTCGGCATAGACGCCCTCGAAGATATCGCGCACCGAAGGCTTTCCGCCCGCATGCAGCGTGCCGTGCACTTCGGCCTGTTTCTGCGCCTGGATCACCTCGTCGAGAATTTCGGCTTCCGCCTGCACATGCCGTTCCTCCGACCAGGCACCTTTGACGATCAGGTGTTTCTTCAGGCGCAGGACGGGGTCGCCGAGTGGCCAGGCTTCGGATTCGGTCTTCGGGCGATAGGCGCTGGGATCGTCGGAGGTGGAATGCGCGCCGACGCGATAGGTGACATATTCGATCAGCGTCGGCCCGAGATTGCGCCGGGCACGTTCGGCTGCCCAAAGGGAAACGGCATAAACCGCGAGATAATCGTTGCCATCAACGCGCAGCGCCGGAATGCCAAAGCCGAGGCCGCGCGCGGCAAAGGTGCCGGAACCGCCGCGCGCGATGCCCTGGAAGGTCGAGATCGCCCATTGATTGTTGACGATGTTGAGGATCACCGGCGCCTTGTAGGTCGAGGCGAACACCAGCGCCGAATGAAAATCGGATTCGGCCGTCGAGCCATCGCCGATCCACGCTGCGGCAATCCTGGTGTCGTTCTTGATGGCCGACGCCATGGCCCAGCCGACGGCCTGGACATATTGCGTCGAGAGATTGCCGGAGATGGTGAAGAAGCCGTGGTCCTTCGACGAATACATGACCGGTAGTTGCCGGCCGCGCAACGGATCGCTTTCGTTCGAAAATATCTGGTTCATCATTTCGACCATCGGATAATCGTCGGCGATCAGGAGGCCGGCCTGCCGGTAGGTCGGAAAGTTCATGTCGCCCTTTTTGAGCGCCTTGCGAAAAGCGCAGCTGACGGCCTCTTCGCCCAGATGCTGCATGTAGAACGAGGTCTTGCCCTGACGCTGTGCCATCAGCATGCGGGCATCGAAGGCCCTGAGCTTCATCATGTGCTTGAGGCCGGTCAGCAAGTCGTCATCTGACAAAAGCCCGGCCCAGGGGCCGATGGCTTCGCCGTCGCGGTTCAGCACGCGAATGATCGAATAGGCGAGATCGCGGATGTTTTCCGGCGCGACATCGACCGCCGGACGCGGCACGGAACCGGCCTTGGCGATATCGACGTTGGAAAAATCCGGCACGCCTCCGGGCCGGACGGCCGGTTCCGGAACATGCAGGCTCAATTGCGGGAACTCGGTCATGCCTCGTTCTTCCTCCTTCTTTCCTCGCTTTCCAGTCTCCTCCCGGAAAGCAGGTTCATTGCTACAGGCTACGCGCAATGACGATGCGCTGCACGTCACTTGTTCCTTCATAGATCTGGCAGATGCGAACGTCGCGGTAGATGCGTTCGACTGGATAGTCAGACATGTATCCATAACCGCCATGGATCTGGATGGCGTCCGAACAGACCTTCTCGGCCATTTCCGAGGCAAAAAGCTTGGCCATCGACGCTTCCGTCAGGCAGGGCTCCCCGGCCTCCTTGAGTTCAGCGGCATGCAGGACCATCTGCCGCGCGGCTGCTATCTGGGTCGCCATGTCGGCGAGACGGAAGGCCACGGCCTGATGCTCGATGATCCGCTTGCCGAAGGCGATGCGCTCGCGGGCATAGTCGCGCGCCGCCTCGAAAGCCGCACGCGCCATGCCGACCGACTGCGAGGCAATGCCGATGCGGCCACCTTCGAGATTGGCGAGCGCGATCCTGTAGCCCTCGCCTTCCCCTCCCAGCCGCAGATCGGCCGGAATGCGCATATTGGTAAAGGCGATCTGGCAGGTATCGGAGGAATGCAGGCCGAGCTTCTTTTCGACCCGCACGACCTCGTAGCCCGGCGTATCCGTCGGCACGATGAACGCGGAAATACCCTTCTTGCCGGCACCGGGATCGGTAACAGCGAAGACAATGATGACATTGCCATTCTTGCCGGAGGTGATGAACTGCTTGGCGCCATCCAGAACGTAGTGATCACCATCGCGGCGCGCACGGGTCTTCAGGTTGGAGGCATCGGAACCCGCCTGCGGCTCCGTCAGCGCGAAACCGCCGATCCACTCGCCGGAGGCCAGTTTGGGCAGGAAGCGCTGCTTCTGCTCCTCGGTGCCAAACTTCAGGATCGGCACGCAGCCGACCGAACTGTGCACGCTCATGATGGTCGAGCACGAACCGTCGCCGGCGGCAATTTCCTCGAGCGCCACGGCATAGGCGACGGTGCCCGTTTCCGAACCACCATAGGCCTCCGGCACCAGCATGCCGAGAAAGCCGAGTTCGCCCATTTCCCTCAGTTCGTCTTTCGGGAACGCATGCGAGATGTCACGCTCGGCAGCACCCAGCGCTAGGCGCTCCCGGGCGAAATCGCGGGCCATGTCGCGGATCTGGATCTGCTGTTCACTCAGGATCATAGGCGGCCTCCTCCCAAAAGCCGTTAGTGCCGTTCGACCGCGATGGCCGTCGCCTCGCCGCCACCGATGCACAGCGTTGCCATTCCGCGCTTCAGATCGTAACGCTCAAGGGCTGCCAACAATGTGACGATGACGCGGGCGCCGGATGCGCCGATCGGATGTCCGAGCGCGCAGGCGCCACCATGCACGTTCACCGCGTCATGCGGCAGATCGAGGTCGCGCATCGCCGCCATGGCGACGACGGCAAATGCTTCGTTGATCTCGAACAGATCGACATCTTGCAGTGCCCATCCTGTTCGCTCGCTGAGCTTTTTCAACGCACCGATCGGTGCTGTAGCAAACAGATTGGGCGCCTGCGCGTGGGTCGCATGGCCGATAATGGTAGCAAGCGGTGCAAGGCCCCGGCGCTCGGCCTCCGAGCGGCGCATCAGCACCAGCGCGGCGGCACCATCGGAAATCGAGCTGGCATTGGCAGCAGTCACCGTGCCGTTTTCGCGAAAGGCTGGCTTCAGGGTCGGGATTTTTTCGAGCCTAGCCTTGCCCGGCTGCTCGTCGCGGCTGACGACCAGTTCGTTTCTTCCGGACTTGACGGTCACCGGCGTGATTTCGCGGTCAAACGATCCATCCTCGATCGCCTTCTTGGCACGGGTCAGCGAGGTTACCGCAAAATCATCCTGCGCAGGTCGTGTGAACTGGTAGGCCTCCGCGCAGTCTTCGGCGAAAGCGCCCATCAGCCGCCCCTTGTCATAGGCATCCTCCAACCCGTCCAGGAACATGTGGTCGATGATGCGGCCATGGCCGAGCCGATAACCGCCGCGCGCACGATCGAGCAGATAAGGCGCATTGCTCATGCTTTCCATGCCACCGGCAACGACGATGTTGGCGCTGCCGGCCAAAATCAGGTCATGGGCCAGCATCACCGCCTTCATGCCGGAGCCGCACATCTTGTTGACGGTGCTGGCACCCGTTGAGAACGGCAGGCCCGCACCGATCGCCGCCTGCCGGGCCGGCGCCTGCCCCTGTCCGGCCGGCAGTACGCAGCCGAACACGATTTCCTCGACCAGATCTGGCGCCGCGCCGCTACGCTCCAATGCGGCGCGGATTGCGGCCGCACCGAGTTCAGGCGCAGTCGCACCCTGCAGATCGCCCTGAAACGCGCCCATGGCGGTACGGGCGGAGCCGACGATGACGATGGGATCATGCACTGTCATTTGAAACCTCCCGATACGGCTCTCATCGCGGCCCCATGCGCAAGGCGCCATCAAGCCGGATGACTTCACCATTCAGCATGCTGTTCTCACAGATATGGCGCACCAATGCCGCAAATTCATCAGGGCGCCCAAGCCGCGGCGGAAACGGCACGCTCCTGCCAAGCGCTTCCTGCGTCTCCGGCGGAATGCCCGCCATCATCGGTGTTTCGAAGATGCCCGGCGCGATGGAAACGACGCGGATGCCGTAGCGCGCGAGTTCACGGGCAATCGGCAGGGTCATGCCGACGACCCCGCCCTTCGAGGCGGAATAGGCGGCCTGGCCGATCTGGCCGTCGAAAGCCGCGACCGATGCCGTGTTGATGATCACGCCCCGCTCGCCGTCGCTGTCGGGCTCCTCCTTCTGGATGAGCGATGCGGCAAGGCGGATCATGTTGAAGGTGCCGACGAGATTGATGCCGATGGCGCGGCTGAAACTTTCGAGACGGTGCGGGCCATCGCGTCCGAGAATCTTTTCGCCGGGCGCAATGCCGGCGCAGTTCACCAGGCCATGCAGATGACCGAACGCCTCGATCGCCGCGTTGACCGTCGCAAGGCCATCCGCTTCGCTGGTGACATCGGTGCATGCGAAACGGGCGCTCGCTCCCAACTCCATCGCGACCTCCGTGCCAGCGTCAGCGTTGATATCGGCGACAACAACGCTGGCGCCGTTTTCGACCAGCATGTGGGAAACTGCGGCACCGAGGCCGGAACCTGCACCTGTGACCACAAAGACCTTGCCAGCGATCAGCATGTCATCGCCATTCGAGCTGGACGGCTCCCGCGCACCAATTGTCGATCCATCGTGCAGCCCTCCCGTGCCGCCTTCCGCCGACGGCGCGCCCGTTCAAGCCGCACCGTCTTGCGCAACTCTACGTCGGCGCGCTATTGCAAGCGATGACAGAAGTGTCATTCATTCTTCGGCCAGTTTTACCATGTGGAAATGCACGCGATGGCGGATGTCGATAGACGCATGATCTCGCC
>Ga0307513_10000684_pt1 | contig 48768 bp, 40 predicted proteins | sample 15_EM_MG_FD_202174 | JGI IMG/M metagenome (GOLD analysis project Ga0307513, IMG submission 202174) | Populus trichocarpa ectomycorrhiza microbial communities from riparian zone in the Pacific Northwest, United States - 15_EM | ecosystem: Host-associated > Plants > Roots > Unclassified | place... | reverse complement strand
CCCCCCACACGACGGGGAAACGCCGCAGGCGTCGAGCCGGACGGCGGAAGTTCTCGTCCGCTCCCGGGTCCTCGTCGTCTCCGGGGAGCTCCCGGCCGGGCACGGGAGGTTGCGCGACGTGCTCCAGCCACCGGACCCGGCTGCCGACCTCACGACGTACTGCCGTCTCGATCACCTCGGCGCGAGCGCGGGCGACGATGTCCGGCTCCTCGGTGCTCGGCTCCACCCGCGCCCGCACCCTCGTCACCCGCCAGACGCCCTCGACCGGCGTCGGGCCGACCACGTCGCCGGCCGCCGCCCCCACGAGCAGCGCACCCGCCGCGCCGATCGTGGTCCGGCACTCCTCGATGTGGACGTCTGCCTCGCGTGCGACGTCCTCGACCGCCCGCCCGGCGACACGCAGGCTGCCTGCCACGGCGTCAGCGGTGGCTTCGTCGGAGAGGTCCAGCTGCTGTAGCTCGAGGCAGGTCCAGGCGAGACGGTTCGCAGCGACGGCCGCGGCGATGCGGGCTGATGTCGCGGCGCGGTCACCGAAGTCCCGCATCGCCGTCGCGAGTTCACGAGCGTCGGGACGACCGGCGCCGCCGAGCGCGCGGTGGGCGGCCAGCGCTCCCACCATGTGGTGGGCGGTGCGCTCGAGCGTCCCCGAGACGACCGCTTCGATCCACTGGGCATCATCGAGGCGGGCGGGAGTTTCACCCAGCACCCCCCGCTGGAGATGGGCGAGCCATTCGGTGACGGTCAGGCCCCAGCTCCCGAACCAGGCCTCGGTCTCGTCCGCGGACAGGAGCCCGCGTTCCCGCCGGAAGGCGGTCGCACACTCCTCGACTGCTCGGCGCACCGCCGGTGCATCACCCGGCGGCGGCTCTCGGACCGCCCGAGGGGGATCCGAACGTGGCCATTCGCCCCACGCCTTGGCAGCGCCGACGATGTCGGCCCACGCCCAGGACTCGCCGTCGATGCTGAAGACGGCGCGGGACAGGACGTCCTCCCGCGTCACGACGGTCGGCGAGCACGAGCGGCATGCACCTCGTGCAGCCTGGCGAGCAACGCGTAGGTGACGTACTCGTGGAAGCGGCTCTCCGAGCGGCACAGCCGGTTGAGCCACATGTGCACCAACGACACCGCGATCCCCGCGATCGGCAGCCCGAGGCGGCCGGCAGCACGCAGGCCGTCCAGCTCGACGGCGAGCGGCGCGATCGCGCTGGAGCGCTCGCCGAGGATGCGTATCCCGGCCGCCAGCGGGTGGTCTCCGTCGGGTGCCGCGCTGAGCAGCTCGTCGAGAGCAGCCAACTCGTCGCGTACCCGGCCCGCGATTCCCTTGCGCAGCCTCGCGTCCGCTCGGAACTCCCGGTCGAAAGCATCGCGCATCCGGCGTGCGAGCGCCCCCCGCGTCTCCTCGTCCACCCCGAGGTCCTGCATCAGCGTCTCCGCGCCCAGAACGCCGATGCGCCAGCGAGCCCGCAGTCCCGGTGCACCCGGCTCGAACGCGCTGAGCAGGCTCACGACCGCGTCGGAATCGGCATGGAAGATCCGCTCGGAGACGACCATTCCGTCCGGACCGCCGTAGCGCTCGATCTCCCGCCGGTAGGTGCCGAGGACAGCGTCATGGACGAGGCCGTCGTCCGTGACGCGGGCGAGGAGCGCGTCGAGCGCGGGCCGGATGGCGTCGGCGTCCCCGTGGAAACGGACGCGGAGGTGGAATCCCGGATCGGCGTAGCGCAGGAAGAACCAGGAATCGGCCGCGCCCGAGTCGAGGAGTTGCCGGGCGAGGGGGGCGATCTCGACCTGCAGCAGGCGGTCCGCGGTCGCGGAGCCGGCATACAACTTGAGATACGACCACTCCGCTCCCGGCGGGAACACGCGACGGAGGAACGGCGGGTCGCCGGTGTCGGCGACCGCGCGGGGGGCGGGCACACGGGAGACGGGCGCGGTCCGCACGAGGGGGATCACCACCTCCATGGCGTGCCGCCCGTCCGGGGCAGTGGCGACGAGCTCGTCGGGGCCCGGGAACAGCTCCTCGAGAAGCACGTCGCCGCGGTGGCGGGCGGTACGCACGAAGGTGTCCACACCGAGCGCGTTGTCCAGGTCGATGGGCAGGACGTTGTCGCCGTCGACCAGGCAGATCCAGCGAGGTAGTCGACGTCGCTCCCGGAAGGCCTGCACGGCCTGCCAGCGCGCCACCGGGTCGGATCGGTCGAGCTCGCCCACCTCCTTGCCGCTGACCCACCACCGGGCCCGGGCGACGATGAGGGAGCCCAGTCGTACGCGTGGTGTGAAGGGCGCACGGTCGAACGGGAACCACGTCCACGCCACAGCGTCGAGCGCGCCATCGGACTCCACCGCGGCAAGGAACCGGTAGACCCCGGGGGAGTTGCGGCTGACGTTGTGGGCGCTGGTCAGATGGGGGACCACACGGCGCTGGAGCCGCCGGGAGCGCAGCACGAAGCGACCCTCTCGGATCGAGATCAACAGATCAGCGGCGGAGAGGATCTGCTCGCTCCGCATGCCTGAGCGCCCGAGCCACGCGATCTCGTGGTCCCGCAGGGCCGGGCGGGCGAGGATGTTCACCATCCGGCCGGAGGGCAGGTGGACGATCTCGGCGTGGACGGCGTCCGGGTCGAGCGCCTCCTCGGCGCGCAGATGGGCCCGCACGTTCCCCTCCAGCTGCGGATCCGCGTGGCAGAAGCGGCCCATCAGGCGGGCCCCCGATGGACCGTTGGCCCCGGTCAACACGACCCGGACACCGGCGGATGTGCGGGCCAACACGGCCGTTGCCGCCACCGCGGCCGGGAGTGGCCGCGCCTCGTCGTTGCTGAGCTCGGCGACATCATCGTTCGTCAGAGAAAGCTCGTCCGCACTCTCCGACCACGCCGTGTGCAACAGCTCGAGGAGGCGCCGTTCCCGGGCTCCGAACGGGCTCTCGGGTACGGATCTGGCGGGAAGCTGAAGGCCATCCAGCAAGGGGGCGGGGTCGCGATGTTCGAGGTCGCCGCCGAAGCCGACGCCCAGCTCCTCGTCGAGCGCGTCCAGCAAGGGCACTTCCTGATCGCCGTAGCGCTCGTCGAAGGCGTCGCGGAAGTTGTCGAGATCCGAGGCCGGGTGTGATGGCGTGAGGCGACGGAGGATCTCCACACCACGGGTGATCTCGTCGACGGTCGTCCGTGCCAGTGTCGCCTCGCAGGACGGGACGATGGCGTCGACGTGCAGGAGCCGGGCCCTGTCGATCGGCACCGGCAATGCCTGCAGCCGCGCCGCGATCGCTTCGTGGCGCTCCGGCAGCGCCGGCGGCCGCTCGGCATCGAGCGCGGCCAGGTCGTCCCGCACCGCGCGCAGCACGGTCGCGGTGGCCTCGTCACCGAGGGCCTCCAGGTCGGCTATCAGCGAGTCGAGAGGTGGCGGGCCGGTGATGGTCACGGCGAGGTTCGGCACCAGCACCTGCGCGTCGACGAGCCGGTTCACGTAGTCGGCGGCCCGCGCCGGATCGACGCTGCCGGCGGCAACCGCGTCCGCGACCTGACTGCGCCGCGCGCCGGGGCGCGCCGCGTCGATCGCTCGCTGGAGGTGCTTGGACCCCCCGATCTCCACGAGATGATGACTTCGCTCGAGACCGTCGAGGCGCGATTCGACATAGCGCCACCGCCCGCCCATCAGGTGCAGGCTGTCGTTCGGGGTCAACGTCAGGCGGTCAGCAAGAGCGGTGGCGCGCTCGCGCACCAGCGCGTCGAGGTAGTTGGCGTCGAGTTGGGTGAAGCGCCCCCAGCCAGCGGGGTCCGGCAGCTCGATCCTTGTCCGTTCCCCGATCAGCCCACTCCCGCAGGCGGCGAACAGCCCGAACGGGGTCGGTCGAGACGCCATGCGAACCACGTAGCGCACCAGCGCAGCCTCGACACGGGGGTGCTCTCGGCGGATCCGCATGGCATCGACCAGGTCAGGGGAGGCAACCGCCAGCGCAGCCTGAACATCCGTCCGAAGTGCGATCACGTCGAGCCGTGCGCGCAGTAGCTCTCGGTCATGCTCGAGAGCTCGGTCCTGGCCGTCCGGACCCGGATGGGGAGCCTGCACCTGGTCGGCCCACGCGCTGAGCACGTTCATCGGGAGCACGCAGGCGCGAAAGGCGAAGAAGCCACAGGGACGCAACCCACCCGCGGTGCGGAAAGGTGGCCGGTCCTCCGGCTCATTCACGTCGCCGATGATGGGGGCTGCTGCACCGGCGGTCAACGCTGCGCGTCGTAGATCGGCATGGCGGCCCGGCCCGGTTCTTCGAGGTCAAGGGCGAGCAGCGCGACGCCGACGTCTCCACCCCAGAGGCTGTGTTGCGGAAAGTCCGGCCCGCACGCTGAGCCCGCTGCCTCGTCGGCGAGACGCTTCGCATGTGGCAGCCACGCGCTCTCGCCGGTCGCCCGGTACAGCGCCAGAGCGGCGTAGGCCCGGCCCGCGAGTCCGCAGCAGAGGCCGGCGCCCCCACCTCGGCCGATGACGGCGTGGACGGCGGGTGGCTCAGCCAGCGCGAGTAGCTCGCGGTCACCGAGAACGTCGGCGGCGAGCGCCCAGAGGAGTGCCCACCCGGCGCTGCCGTGGCACCAGCCGGGCCACACCTCGGGGGAACCGTTGGTCCGGGGCCACGCTCCTGAGGCCAGTCGCGGCACGCGCAGCGAGGCGAGCAAGGCTTCGAGCGTTCGGTCCGGGCGGGTTCCGGTGGCTTGGCACCACCGGAGCAGGGCGTGGGCGACTCCGCACCAACCGTGCGCCGCACCCAGCCAGCCGAGGGGGTCGGACGACCCGCGCTCGCGGTGCATTGCGGCTTCCCCGAGGCGACCAGCGAGGTCCTCCCCAGCCGCAGTCAGCCGATGCGGGGCGAGGTCACCGAGCTGCTCCACCAGCCCGGCGGCTGCGATGAGGAGTCCGGCGGCGCCGCCGGCAACGTCCAGGGCATCCTCGGGGCAGGAGTCGGCGATGGCACAGAACCGGCCGATCGCCTTCTCGGCCGGACGGTCGTCTCCCGCTGCGGCGTGGACGAGGGCACTCACCCACCAGACGCCGGCCTCGCCGAACAGCACCGATGTCGGCATCGCGGCTCGGCTGTCGGGGAAGGCCGGCAGATGTCCGACGAAGGCGTCGGTACTTTCGATGTCCCGTTCTGCCGAGGCCACCCAGTCGGCGGCCCGGTCGAGCATTTCGGATGCTGCGGCGATCGAGCCGTAGCGGTAGAGGAAGTACGCAACACCTGCTGCGCCGTGACCGAGGGAGCAGCGGGGCGGGCGCGGGAGCCCGGTCATGACGCCATCGACGTAGAGTTGCGCGCTCCGGTACGCCAGCGGGTTGATCATCGGATACTGGTCTACATGGTGCCGCAGTAGCACTTGCCGCCCGGCAGGGTCGCTCCGCCCTTGATCCCGCCGGCGTCCCGCACGGAAACGGTGAGGTCCTTCAGGGTCTCGAGAGTCAGCAGCAGCTCGTCAGCGGCGGGCTCGAGGGCGGTGCTCGTGTCGCGGGAGACGGCGGTGATCTGGTCGCGGTTCATGGTCTCTCCTCCGGGCAGGGCGCCGATCTCGTCAGCGCCCGATTGCGGGCTATACCTTGAAGGCGTTCACTCGGCAGGAGTCCCGTTCAGTCAAGACTGAACACCTCAGAAAATTTCGTCGTCGGGACGCCGGCACAGGAGTCACAGTGGCCGGATGCGGCCCAGGACTCTGTCGAGGGTGATCGGGCCCCAGTGGCGGCTGTCGATCGAGCCGCCGCGGTTGTCCCCCAGCACGAACAGGTGGCCCGCTGGGACGAGGCAGGAGAGGTTCTCGGAACTGTCGACGTCGTCGATGTGGCCCAACAGGATCTGGTAGCGCACCTGGCCCAGGCGTTCCCAGGTCGCACCGTCGGGCGGACCGGGCAGGCCGAGGCGGTCCGCGAGGGCTCTGGACTCCGGTTGGCTGAAGTTCAGCCGGGCAAGGGCATCGCCGTTGATCAGGACCGTGCCGTTGCGGATCTCGACCCGGTCGCCTGGCAGTCCGATCACTCGTTTGATCAGCAGGTGCCCGGAGCCGTCGTCGGAACGGAACACGATGGCCTCTCCCCGGGCCGGTACAGACATCCGTGCGAGGGAGAGCGGTCTGCCGCTCGACCCGTTCGAGAGCGGTAGCGGCTCCATCCGCACCTGATCGCCCACCAGCAGGGTCGGCATCATCGAGCCGGAACGCAGCGTCAGCACATTCGTCGTGCCGGGACGAACGGCACTCAGCAGCACCGCGATCAGTAGGCCGCAGCCGAGCGCGACAAGGAGCAGGCGTTTCCGGCCCACCGTGTCATTCGCCCGTGCCAGGCCCGCCGAGCAGCTCGAGGCGACCAGGTCCGGCATCGCTACGCGCACCAGCCCCTGCTGCTGCCCTGACCGACCCGGATGACCTTGTAGGTGGTCGAGCCGGCAGCCATGGCACCGGTCGTACAAGGCATGCCGGCGGCCAGCGGGGCACTGCCGAATGCAGTCGGGGTCGAGTACCACCTGACGACCGTGGTGGGCTGCTGGGTGGTCACGTACACGGCGGCCCCTGTCGCTCCGTTCGGTCCGGACACTTCCTCGGTCGTCGTTGCGGGTCCGGGAGCCCACGCATCCTGGGAAGTCGGCGCGTCGTGGCCGGCCAGGACCAGGGCCACGCTCGCTGCGAGGGCGATGCCGGCCATGGCGGTTCCCAGCTTCAGGGTGGAAAGGGTCCTGCTCATGATCGTCCTCCATCCCGGATCGCTGCGCATCCGTCGGCTACACGCACCTGGCCTTGGCGCCGGGGCCGATCTGGATGACCTTCGTGGTGGTCGAGCCAGCAGCTGTGCCACTGGTCACACAGGGCGCGCCGGCCGCAAGCGCCGTACTGCCGGCGGCCGTCCAGTCCGGGTACCACCTGACGACCGTGGTGGGCTGCTGGGTGCTCACATACACGGCACCCGCAGTGGCGGTGTACCCCCCGTACAGGTCCTGGGTCAGCCGCGCGGGCTCGGGAGCCCACGCATCGTGCGAAGTCGGCGCTTCGTGGCCGGCCAGGACCAGGGCCCCAGTCGCTGCGAGGGCGATGCTGGCCATGGCGGTTCCCAGCTTCAGGGCGGAAAGGGTGCACGTCATGGTCTTCCTCCAGCGTTCTGGACCGCTTGCGAGGCACCCTTGCCAGGATTCGATCTTCTTGTACGGCGTACAAGCGTCTCCTGCGGGCAGGGTGCCGATCTCGTCAGCGCCCGATTGCGGGCTATGCCTTGTAGGCGTTCACCCGGCAGGAATCCCGTTCAGTCAAGACTGAACAACCCAGAGAATCTCGTCGTCGGCATGGGGCTCGTACACGCAGAAGAGGCCGGTTCGGATTCGGCGGTCGATCACGGCCGCCGGCTCCGGCAGGGCCTCGGCGAGGTTGGAGATCGCGGTCCGCAGGGCCCGGGTGACGTTGACCCGGGCCTTCTCCGCGGCCGACGACGCCTTGCGCTCACGCCCGCCCATGCCGAACGCCCTGGTCAGCTCGGCCACGAGCGCGTCCAGCTCGGACTGGGCCTTGGCGGCCCGGGCGTCGTCCTCGACGGCGAGCGCGTCCTCCACCTCGTCCCGCAGCTCGGTGACCCGCCGCCGATAAAGACTCCGGCTGCGAGCGTCGAGCAGCTCGCCCGCGTCACCGAGCCGGCGCCGATCGAGGCCCGTCTCCGCGCCCGGCACGTGCTCGACCAGGTCGACGAGGTCGAAGGCGTGGCGTTCGACCCCCGGATGTGCGACCACGTCGGCGAGATAGCGCATGCCTTTGGTGTCGCGCAGCCGGACCGCGGTGCCGGTGCAGCCGGCCGTCCACCAGCCACCGTCGCGCTCCAGCCTGGCAACTCGGCGGGCTGCCGGGACGGACCCGGAGTCGTGCTCGACGTCGAGGCGGCGGAGCATGGACGCGTCCTCGGTGGCGACCACCACGTCGAGACGGGCCAGGAGCGCGGTGGCGGCACGCGCCTCGACCAGTGCCTCTGCGCGATCGCCGGCCGCTTCGTGGAGGCGGGCGAGGTCCAGATGCAGCGACATCCGCAGCAGCGGCAGATCCGCGGCAGCCAGCTGATCCAGGCCTTCCCGCAGCGCTGCGACGGCGCCGCCGCTGTCCCCGCGGGCGGCGCGCGCACGGCCGCGCTGGCGGGCCGCCTCACCGGTGAGCGCGGGCAGGCCCAGCCCATCGATGCGGGCGTCCAGCTCGAGGGAGACCTCGCTCGCGCGAGCAACATCGCCCAGCCCCAACTCCGCCTCGACCAGCACGCCCAGCAGAGCCGCCCCGCGAACCTTGTCGTCACAGACAAGGCGCAGACCCCGACGGGCGGTTGCCCGCGCCAGCTCGAAGTCGCCCCGGGCCAGATGCAGGCGAGCGGCCGGAAGCAGGGCCTCCATGTGATCGTCTCGCCCCAACAACAGTGCCTCGGCCTCGGCCAGCCGGCCCTGCCGGATGCGCAACTCGGCCAGGGCGATCGGCGCGTGCCAGCCACCACGGCCCGGCATCGCCATCTCGACAAGGGCTCGCATGAGCAGGTCTTCGGCCTCGCCCCAGCGACCTACGTCACACAGCAGGATCCCCCGCACGCTTTCGCAATGGCTGCCGACAAATGCCGGGACCATTCCCGGTTGCCCCATGAAGCCACGCTCGCGCAACGGGGGGCTCCAGGCCTCGACCCGCTCGAAGTCGGCCACCACGTGACAGGCCGTGTAGAACGAGCAGATCGCCTTACCGATCACACCGACGTCGCGGGTGCACCCGCCGCAAACCAGAGCCAGGGCTTCGTCCATCATTTCCATGCCGTCGGCGACCCGACCGGCCCGGACGTGCGCCAGCCCCCCGTCGGCCAGTGCCTTCACCTCGAGGTCCACGTCACCGAACTGGCGGGCGCGGTCAAGGGCGAGCTGGGCCCGTTCCATGAGTTCGGCCGGGTCGTCGACGTCGCATCCCAGGATGGCCACCGCCGCGTACCCCTGCTCGATGCACGGTGGTTCGTCCTGTACGAGCCGCACGGCGCGGATGAACCACGGGCGGGCTGCCACCTTGTTCCCCTGCAGGCTGATCATCGCGCCGAGCTGGGTGCAGACCATGGCAGCCCGGCGATTGTCGCCGGCAACGGTCAGGCGGTGTACGGCGCTGGCGAGGTGGCTCACCGCCCCGTTCAAGTCGCCTGCCGACATCGCGTCATCAGCCAGGCGCAGCAGAGCGTCCGGGCCGTCGACATCGACGTTCGGTGGCACATCCACGGACTGACTCTACTCGGAAAACCCCTGGTCGTCTCGGGTCTCGGCAGGCCTCGACGGGCATCGAGCCGGCCCGCCACCAGACGCCGAGTGCCGATCAAATTCTCGACCGCGAGCGACCACATCGCGTCGATCCGGCGGCGGACGTCGGCGGGATCGTCCCGGTTCCACGCCGCCTCGGCCAGTACGGCCCCGCAGGCCAGCAACCGCTGCGGCTCCCCGGAGGGCTCGGCCAGCCGCCAGGCCTCGGCGTCGGTCCCGACGCCGGTGCGGATCCCGAGCCTGCCCTGCACGGCGAGCGAGCGAGAAGCGTTCGGTGTCCGCGTCATAGGTGATGTAGCCGCCGGCGGCTTGCTCGGCGAGCCACTCTCGGACGTAGCTCCCCGACACCACCTCCCCGGCGACCTCGGCCGGGGAGGCCGGCATGACCGCAAGCAGTGCCCGGTAAAGGCCGAGCCGATCACCGATCACCGCGTTGACCGCGTGAAAACTTGCCCCGGCGTCAACGACGAACTTGCCCAGACGATCATTCAGCTTGACCTCATCAACGGCCATGTGTCCCACTCCGATTTCAGGAGACGGCCGGGTGTTTCTCGACCATCCCGCATCCTCTTGAGCCTCGGCTCGGCGATCGGGCGGCGGGTCGCGCCGCTCGACCACATGAGCGCCACCTGGAAGGCCGAGGCGCCGACCTCGACGACACCGCCGTGGACCGTCTCAACGCCCCGTCGCAGGTCGCGTCGGCACTCCCGGCCAGGATCTCCCGAGGATCGCGCGCCCCGGCACCCACCCGCGAGCGGCCTCGCGATCCCGGTCACGACCGGGATCTGTGACGGGCGTTACAGTCCGCATCCGGTGGGGAAAGTCGCGACGAGGGGTCCCGATGCGCAAGAGATCTCGTGTCACGGCGGTCGTCGGTGCGCTGCTCCTGGTCGCGTCGGCATCCGCGTGTGACGTTGGGCCCGCACCCACCCCGCAGGTCGCGCCGGAGGCGCCGTGGCTTGCCACGTCGCAGCAGCTGGAACAGCGCGTCGACGAGCTGCTGGCGCAGATGACACTCGCGGAGAAGGCCACGCTGCTCGAGGAGGCGACGGCCCCGGAGGGTGACCACGCCGTCGGTTACGTAGCCGGTGTGCCGCGGCTGGGTATCCCCGGGATGAGCCTGTCGGACGGTCCCGCCGGCGTGCGCGACAAGCAGCCCGCGACCGCGCTGCCCGCGCCGGTCTCCCTCGCGGCGACGTTCGACCGCGACGACGCACACGCCTTCGGTTCACTGATCGGCAAGGAGGCCAAGGCCCGCGGCTACCAGGTGCTCTACGGGCCGATGGTCAACATCGTGCGCATCGCGGCGGGCGGCCGGAACTTCGAGACCCTCGGCGAGGACCCGTACCTCTCGGGCGAGCTCGCGTCGGGGGAGATCGGCGGCATCCAGGAGCAAGGGGTGGCCGCCCAGGTCAAGCACCTGGTCGGCAACGACCAGGAGAACCAGCGCGAGAGCTCGTCCTCGACGATCGACGAGCGGACGCTCCACGAGATCTACCTCGCGCCGTTCGAGACCGCCCTGCGCGACGGCCGCTCCTGGTCGGCGATGTGCGCCTACAACCAGGTCAACGGCTCCTGGTCGTGTGAGAACGTGCCGCTGCTGCGCGACGTCCTGCGCGACCAGTGGGGGTGGGCGGGGGTGGTCGGCTCCGACTACCCCGCCACGCATTCGACGGTCGACGCGCTGCTCGCGGGCGAGGACCAGGAGTTCGATTCCGACTTCTTCAGTACCGACAAGATCGCCGCGGCGGTGCAGGACGGCCGGCTCGCCGGTTCTGTCGTCGATGACCACGCCCGGCGGGTGCTACGCCTGATGTTCCGTACCGGGCTGTTCGACGGCGCCAAGCCCCAGCCCGCCGACCCGGCGGCGGGCGCGGCGCAGGCCAGGACGCTCGGCGCGCGGGGAACGGTGCTGCTCAAGAACGACACGGGCCTGTTGCCGCTGACGCAGTCGACAGTGTCGTCGATAGCGGTGATCGGCGGACAGGCCGACAAGGCGTCGACCGGCGGCGGCGGCAGCTCGGCCGTCACCCCGTATCCGGAGTACACCGTCGACCCGGTGCAGGGCCTGCGCAACGCCGGTGTGGCGAAGGTGACCTTCACACCCGGCAGCGGCGGCAGCCGGGCGATCGACGAGGCAGTCGCGGCCGCCAAGGCCGCGGATGTCGCCGTCGTCGTGGCCGACGACGTGGAGGCCGAGGACGGCGACCGTCCCTCGATCGCGCTGCCGGGCGATCAGGACTCGCTGATCTCCGCGGTGACCGCCGCCAACCCCGCCACCGTCGTCGTGCTGCGCACCGGTGCCCCCGTGACCATGCCGTGGCTGGACTCGGTCCACGCTCTGCTGGAGACCTGGTATCCCGGCGAGCAGGACGGGAACGCCCTCGCCGACGTGCTCTTCGGCGCGGTCAACCCCTCGGCCAGACTGCCGGTGACCTTCCCCACCAGCAGTTCGGACACCCCGATGCAAAGCCGCGCCCAGTACCCGGGGACCACCAAGGGCGGCTTCACGACCTACGCCTACAGCGAAGGCTTGAAGGTCGGGTACCGCTGGTACGACGAGACCGGCACCGCTCCTCTGTTCCCGTTCGGCTACGGCCTGTCCTACACCTCGTTCGATTACAGCGGTCTGACGGTCGCGGCACCGGACGCCGCCGGAAACGTGCAGGTCGATTTCACCGTGACGAACACCGGGTCGCGGGCAGGCGACGACGTCCCCCAGGTCTATGTCGGCTATCCCGCGGAGGCCGGCGAGCCCCCTCACCAACTACGTGGGTTCACCAGGGTGTCGCTCGCGCCGGGCGCGTCGCAGCAGGTCTCGGTCGCCCTCGACCAGGCGGCGTTCCGGCAGTGGGACCCTGCCACCCACCAGTTCCGGGTGGCCGGCGGCCAGTACCCCGTCCTCGTCGGGCGGTCGTCGCGTGACCTGCCGCTGACCGGCGCTGCCACTGTCCAGGCGGCGACCATCGCCAACGGCGCCACCGGCCCGGTGACGCAGGGCGGCCGCTGCCTCGCGGTCGCCCGAGCCGACGACGCGGGCAGCATCTCGGTGCAGACCGCGGAGTGCACCGGCAGCGGGCTGCAGTCCTGGTACCGCGCCCCGGACAAGAGCATCCAGGCCCTGGGCGCGTGCCTCGACTCCACCGGCGACACCGCGCAACTCCGCAGCTGTGCAGGCACCCCGGCGCAGCTCTGGGAAACGCAGGGAGACACATTGGCCTCGTCGGGTCGCTGCCTCGACTCCGTAGGCGGGGGCGCAGTGCGGATGGCGGCGTGCAGCAGGGCCGGTACCCAGTCCTGGACCGTGCCGAGGCCCGCGAGTCCGTAGTGAGCGGTCCGCCGAGGGTCGGCTCCGACGATCATCAGTACTAGGCCCGACACACAACAGCGCCGCGGTGTGGGCCGCCCTGCTCGACGCGCGGAACGCTGGCGATCGGCAGTGGGACGCGCAGTGACGGCGGACCAGACCCCCAACGCTGTAGACAGGTGTCCCTTCGCAGTCAAGTGCGACTCATGGACGAACGCGGGCCCGGACATGAATCACGACACTGTCAGTGTTGCCGTTTCGATGTAGAGGGCAAGGTCGTCGATGGTCGTGAACCGCGGCCAATCGTCGTCCGGGATCAGAAGGCCGAACCGGTCCTCGATCGCCACGACCACCTCGAGCATCGTCATCGAATCTATGTCGAGTTCGGCAAATGACTTCTCGGAGACCGCCTCGGAGGGGTCGATCGAGGAAACGTTGCTGAGCACGTCCGCGATCTGCGCGGTGACTTCGCTACGTGACATGGCTGCTCCTTCCCTTGACTGCGTCGGTGGCGATGGTCTGTTCCACAGAGGTCACACTGCGCCGGCGGAGGCGGTTGCCCGGCGATCCACGGCTTCCAGCGACTTCTGGACATCGAAGCCGTGGATCCACGCGAAGTCGTCCCGAACGCGGCCCACCTTGGCGTCCCGGGCCTGCGCCTTGGGGCCGTCCGGCAGATGCAGCATCGAACTCGTGACGCGTGAGCTCCGCTGGATCTTCCTCGTGCGGGTGCGGCGCAGCGCCTGGAACCGGGCAAAGGTGTCCTGCACATCGTCCGAGCTCGACTCGGCGAGGAGCGCGGCGAGCGTGAAGGCGTCCTCGATGGAGGTGTTCGCACCCTGACCGTGGTGCGGCAGCATGCCGTGCGCTGCGTCGCCGAGGATGACGATGCGACCTCGGTACCAGTGCAATAGGGGGCGAACGGTGAACAACGCCCATCGGAGCGGACTCGCCGCTGCCCGGATCATCTCGATCACTGCCGGGTGCCACCCTCTGAACGACGCGATGGGGACGTCTTCGTGTACTTCCGCGATCGTTCCCTCTGGCAGCCAGATCTTCGGAGTCTCCACGACCGCGAAGAAGTTGACGAGTTCGCCTGTCCCGCCGATGGCGTAGTGCAGCAGGTGCGCATCAGGGCCCATCCAGAACTGGATGGCGTGCGGATCGGGCAGGGATGGAAGGTTCTCGGTCGGCACGATCCCGCGGAAGGCACTTGTTCCCGAATAGATCGCGTCGTCGGATCCGGTGATCCATCTGCGCACTGTCGAGCGGACGCCATCGGCACCGACGACGATGTCGGCACGCTCGACCCTCCCATTGGCGAACTCGAGGACGACCGAATCGCCGTCCTCGATGATGTTGACCAGGCGGCAGCCGAGGTGGAGGTTCTCCAGCCCGAAGGCCGTGCTCAGGGTCTTCTGCAGATCGGCGCGGTGGATCCCGAAGTAGGGCGCGCCGAACTGGTCGACGTACGCGTTGTCCTTCGCCACGGGAAGGGACGCCACGCGGCGCGCGTCCCGCCAGTCCCGGTAGATCAGCTCGGTGGGGATCGTCGATGCCGCGGCGAGGTCGTCCAGCAGCCCCAACCGCGCGTACTCGCGATTGGCGTTCGCCGACAGCGCGATCGCAGCGCCGATCTCGGTCAGCTCGGGAGCTTGTTCGAACACGTTCGCGGTCATCCCCCGTTCTCGCAAGGCGAGGCCGAGGGACAGCCCGCCGATTCCACCACCGATGATCGCAACGCGCAGATTTGACCCAGGCATGAGGCGAAAATATTCGTCGCCTGCCCGCCTTCGCGCCGGTGTTCCACCTAGGGCGGGTGTCGGACCGTTGCTCGCCGAGCCCCGTCGTCGGCGCACCCCCGGTTCGGAGGCAGGGCTGTTGGCGGCTCCGTTGCGTCCTCCCGGGCGATCGATCCGCATGTCCGGGGACCGGCAGCCGGTACGGCCGGGGTGCGCGCAGATCTGGCGGACAGGACCAGCGCGACCGAGGGGCGGCGGTCGACCTTCGCGCAGACGACACCTAGGCCAATCTCCAGCGCGAAGTACCGGTCGTCGATCCAGGCTTGGCCCGACCCATTGCGCTCCGACCGGACGACGAGTCGGGACATGTGCGTACCGGAGGAAATGCGATGACGCTGGCCAAGGATGCCGTACCGGATGCGTACCAAGAGAGTCTGCGTCGCCGCACGGTGGTGTGGGTGGTCGGGCTCGCGACGGCTGGGCTGATCTTCGACGGCTACGATCTTGTTGTCTTCGGGACCGTGGTGTCGACCTTCCTGCGTAATCCAGGCGAGATCGGCGCGCTGAATCCGGCATCGGCGGGCGCGTTGGGAAGCTATGCGCTCATCGGCGTCCTCGTCGGCGCCCTGCTCGCCGGCAGCGTGGGAGACATCATCGGTCGGCGGAAGGTCATGCTGGCCAGCTACGCGTGGTTCGCCATATTCATGGGTTTCACGGCGATCGCGACGACGACGATGATGTTCGGTATCGGCCGTTTCCTCACCGGTCTGGGGGTCGGCGCGCTGGTGGGCACCACCGGCGCGATCGTCTCCGAGTTCGCGCCACCCGGCAAGAAGAACCTGTGCAACGCGATCACCTACTCGGGAGTCCCCTGGGGCAGCCTGATCGCTGCACTCCTCGGCATCCTCCTGCTGGGAACCATCGGCTGGCGAGGGTTGTTCTGGATCGGGGCACTCCCGCTGATCACGCTGCTGCCGCTCGCCTACTTCAAGATGCCCGAATCCGTGGCGTGGCTCGTCAGTAGGGGTCGCATCGACGAGGCTCGAGACGTTTCCGCCCGCACCGGCATGCCGATGCCTGAGCTCGCTGCCACGCCCGCCGCCACACTCAGCGTGACCGTCGACTCCAGTACCGGGCACGCGGGCTACCGCGGCCTGTTCGACCACCGGAACTGGCTGCCCTCCGTGCTGCTCGGCCTCACGAGCGTCACCACCCTGCTGCTCGTCTATTCGCTGAATACATGGCTGCCCGAACTGATGCTCCGCGCCGGCTTCGACGCGAAGGGGTCGCTCGCCTTCCTGCTGGTGCTCAACGGCGGAGCGATCATCGGTGCGCTGCTGGGCTCTCGGATCGCCGACCGGTTCGGGCCCAAGCTCGTGACGTCCGCCTTCCTCCTGACCGGTGCGGTGTCCATCGCGATGCTCATCATCCCGGTGCCCCTCCCTGTGCTCCTCTTGTTCGTCGCCATCGCGGGGGTGGGAACAAGCGGCACCCAGATCCTGCTGTTCGGCTTCGTCGCGAACTACTACCGGACGAACGTCAGGGCGGCCGGTGTGGCTTGGGCCGCGGGGTTCGGGCGCCTCGGCGGCGTCGGTGGCCCCCTGGTCGGCGGGATCCTGATCGCTGCGGGGCTCGGCGTGCAGCAGATCTTCCTCATCCTGGCCGGGGTCGCGCTGCTCGGCACGATGTTCGTTCTGGCCGTGCCGATGGCCCACCGCCAGCGGGATCTCCACACCACCCACATCGAACCGAGCGGCTCGGCGCCGGCCGACGCCACGCGCGGCTCGAACCCCGTGACGTCGGAGGTCTGACATGTACGACCGCATCCTGGTGGCGATCGATGCGCTGCCCACCGATGAGAACCGGTCCACACTCGAGCGGACCGAGCAGATCGGCAAGCTGACCGGCGCGACGGTCTACGTACTGCATGTGGCGCGCGGGCACATCGTGCCGGAGGACATCACCGCCGGCTCAGGGCTCGGCGTGTGGACCGCCGAGGACGACGTGGAGGACGTGGACCATCGGGCCGTCCAGGAACTCGTCGACCGGCTGAGTGCCGCCGGCATCGACGCACACGGGGAGATGGTGGCTGCGACCGAGCACGACCTGCCCGATGTGATCCTCCAGCGGGCGAAGGAGCTCGACGTCGACCTCCTGGTCCTCGGCCACCAGCACCACCGCAGCTCGAGAACGGCCGAACGGATCATCCACCAGCATCCGCCGTACTCGGTCCTCCTGGCTCGACCGCGTGACGTGAGGTGATCGTCCTGGCGTCGGGGTCCCACTGTCGACGGGACCGCAGCGATCGCGAGATCCGTGACAAGGAGGTCACTCGCTGATGGCGGGCAGATCCATGCAGCCGGGCCGCACGGTGGTGAGCAAGATCAGCATGATCATGTGGGCCATCTCGGACGGAAGCCGCAGCCTGACCGACATCGCGACCCGGTGCGAGCTGCCGCTGTCGACCGTCCACCGGCTGGCCAGCGACCTCGCGGCCTGGCAACTCCTCGAACGGACCAACGACGGGAGCTACCGGGCCGGCAGGCCGCTGTGCACGATCGCCACCGCGGTCGGAAGACCTGGAAGCGGGGATGATGTCGCCTCCATCCTCCGCAATCGCGCAATCCCCATCATGGAGGATCTCGTTCGGGCGACCGGAACCTGCGTCCGGGTCGGCAAGCTCGACCGCGGGATCGGGGTTGCCTACGTCCAGAAGGGGTCGCTGCACGACCCTGTCTCCCGTGACGATCCGACAGTCCGCATGCCTGCTCATGCGACCGCTCTCGGTAAGGCGTTGCTCGCGTTCTCCCCACCGCACGTGGTCAACGCGCTGATGGCGCGTGGCCTCCGCCAGTACACGCCGGCCACACTGACGGACCCGCGGATCCTGAGGACCGCATTGCGCACCATCCGCAGCACCAGACTTGCAGTGAGCCGGCATGAACTCAGTATCGGCCGCTGCGCGATTGCGGCGCCGGTCCTCGGCGTCGGCGGCCTCGCTGTCGCAGCCATCGAGCTCGAGACCGACGATCTCGCACGCGACGTACCCACGTGGCGACCGGCGCTCATCATCGCGGCAGGGATGCTCTCCCGGGAGATGGTCCAGCACTACGTCGGCGGTGCAAGCCTCGACCTCGGGGCGACCGGTACCTAGTGTCCCGATCCGAACATCCGTCCATCTGGCCATGGACGCCGGCCTCCGCGTGGACGAATATGTACGGTCCTGACCGCGCGAAGCCGATGCCTCGTGCGGGCGTGTCGCTCGCCGTCGGGGGGTTGTGACAGGCGAGGCCACCGATGCGCGACAGCCGCACGGTGGTGTGGTCCAGCACTGGGCACTCTCCCGGCAAGACGGGCAGGAGTGCGGACGACGATCGCGATCATGCAACGGACGGCTGCAGGTGGTGGCTGAGGACGATCACCGCGCCAACGGAGGTGCCATCAGTGACCCCGCCCGAGTCACAACCCCCATTCGTCGGACGTCAGCAGGAGCTGAAGGTCCTGCGTGCGGAGCTCGACGCGGCGCGGGCCGGGCAGCCCAGGCTGGTTCTCCTCGAAGGGCCTGCTGGCATCGGCAAGACCGCGATTCTGGAGCAGCTCCTCGTCGACGACGCCGGCTCGACCGTGCTCCGAGCGACCGGTGAGCAGTGGGAGGCCTTCGTTGCCTACGGGGTGATCGACCAGTTGATGCGCACCGCAGGAGTGAGCGACTCCAGGCTTCTGGCCAGCCGGAATCGCTCACTCCCGACCGAGGAGCCCGTGTGGGTCGGCGCTCGCGTGCTCGAGGTGCTGGAAGACCTCGAGCAGAAGGCGCCGCTCGTGATCGTCGTGGACGACGCGCATTGGGCAGACATCGACTCGCTGCGGACGCTGCTGTTCATCGCACGACGGTTCGTGGGCGAACGTGTGCTCACCGTGCTCGCGCAACGTGATGAGGCGACCTCGCGACTCCCGGACGGGCTGCGGAGGATGGCGGCCGGTCGGTCGGGCAGGACGGTCGGCCTCGCCCCACTTCCCGTCAGCGTGATCCAGAGCCTCGCCACAGCACTTGGGCAGCAGCGACTCTCGACCCGCACAGCCCGCAGGCTGCACGCCCATACCGAGGGGAACCCCCTCTACATCACCTCCCTGCTGGCCGAGATGCCCGCAGAACGGTGGCGAACGTGGGAGCCGATGCTTCCCGCGCCCAGCGCGTTCGCGCTACGCATCGTGTCCAGGCTGGATGCGTGCAGCCCAGCCACCCGGCGGCTCGTCGAGGCTGCCGCAGTGGTGGGGACCACGACATCGTTGGCCCTCGCTGCGCAACTGGGCGAGGTCGCCCGCCCCATCGACGCTCTGGACGAGGCGTCCGACATCGGATTCCTGCATCTGCGTGAAGACGGTGGAGTTCGCGACGTCACGTTCACACACCCGTTGGTCCGGGCAGCGGTCTACGAACAGCTCGGACCCGCGCGGCGCGTGCACCTGCACTCCGTCGCCGCCGGTCTGGTCGAGGACCGCGCGACGGCGCTGCACCACCGGGTCATGGCCGTGAGTCCGCCCGATCCGGCTCTCGTGGCCGATCTCGACGCGTTCGCCGGCAGCGAGGCTTCGCTCGGGGGGTGGGCGGCAGCAGCGTGGGCGTTGATGGAAGGAAGTCGACTCAGCCCCGACCGGGCCGGGCGCGAGCACCGGCTGCTGCAAGCGGTGGACGCGATGGTCGGGGCCGGGGACCTGATCCAAGCCGAGGCCTTCGCCCAGGAGACGGTGGCGTTCGTTCCCGGCCCGCTCCGCAACGCTGCGTTGGGCTACCTGGCCGTCCTCCGCGGCCAGTCGGCCGAGGCCGAACGGTTGCTGGGCGCTGCCTGGGAACGCACGAACAGCGGTGACGACGCGTCGTTGCGAGCGGCGATCGCGCAGCGAATGGCGCTGCACAACGTCGGCCGGCTCCGCGGAACCGAGATCGTCGAGTGGGCGCAGCAGTCGTTGGAACTCGCGACGCAATCTGATCCGGCGCGTGTCGAGGCCCACGCGTTGCTCGGGCTCGGACTCGCATGGCAGGGCAGGCTGCAGGATGGGCTCGACGCGCACGACTCCGCGCTGGACGAACTCGCAGGACAGGTGCGTCCACCGCTGGATCGCATCCGCATGGCCCAGGGATGGTTACGGCTCGTCGGTGATGACGTCCTGGGTGCCCACCAGGTGCTCACGTCGACAGCGCCGGCAGCACTCCGGGCCGGATCGGTTCGCATCGCGGTGTGGTCGTACGCGTGGCTGGCTCGCGCCGGATTCCTGATGGGCCAGTGGGACGAGGCCGTCGCCGATGCCGAGCGCGCGATCGCCCTCCTGGAGGGTTCCGGCCACGCCTTGTTGCGACCGCTCGCACGCCTGGCGGCCGTATTCGTGCCCGCCTCGCGCGGGGAGTGGGCGGTCGCCGAGGACCATGCCCGCGGCGCTCTCGCCCGCTCCACCGACTACGAGCTCATGGTCGTCGCGTCGGCACTGGCGCAAGCACAGGCGCCGGTCGCCCGAGGGGACCACGACGCTGTGCTCCGCATACTCCAGCCGATCGTCGCGCTGAACGAGCGGCAGACCGTCAATGAACCAGGATTCTGGCCTTGGCAAGACCTGTATGCCGACGCGCTGGTCAGCGCCGGCCGGATCGAGGAAGCGAGTGCTTTCCTACGCCCACACGAGGAGATGGCGAACGATCGCGGGCGCGGATCGATGATCGCTGGCCTGGCGCGCGTGCGCGGCCGGGTCGAGGCCGCGCAGGGGCGGCTGTCATCCGCAGAGACGACATTTCGCCACGCTTCGGCCCATCTGGCGCAACTGCCACTGCCGTTCCAGAGCGCACAGATCGAACTGGCCCACGGACAGGTGCTGCGGCGGGCGGGGCAGCGGCGGGCGGCAGCCGAGCATCTACAGATCGCGCACGACCAACTCGTGCAGCTGCGGGCGAAACCTTACGTCGAACGCTGTGAGCGCGAGCTCGCCGCCTGCGGTCTGGCTCCCGCGAAGCGCAGCGATTTCGATCGCTCCCGCCTCACGGCCCAGGAGCTCGCCGTCGCACGGCTGGTCGCGCAGGGGATGAGCAACCGGCAAGTCGCCTCCGAGCTCTTCGTCAGCATCAAGACGGTGCAGTTCCACCTCACCCACATCTACGCCAAGCTCCGCATCAGTTCGCGGGCCGAGCTCGCTGCCACCTTCAGAGACGGCGAACTCGACGAGCTGAGCGGACCGCCGGCCGTCGACGTCGACGGATCGTGAGCGGCGCGACGATCACCTCGGTCCCGCTCGACGTCACGTTCCGCCCGAGGGCTCGTCGGCTGCGTCGGTGATCGTCCCGGTGCAGAGCTTTCCGCCCAGTGGAACGAGACACCTCGTCGTCCTGCCTTCGCGCAGGCTGATGCGATGGATGGTCGAGGGTGACCCGGGCGACGCGGACAGTGGACCGGGCGGCCCGCTCGCGGCGCGCCATCGCTCTCCGCCGAGGATCACCCTCGACCGGACTGGCCCCGCTCGTGCAGACGCCCTTCGTCGGTCGTCGTCGAGAACTGGCGAGGCTGGACGGGCAACTCGACGAGGTCGAGGTCCGCGGCGGGCTCCTGGTGCTCGTCAGCGGCCCGCCGGGGGTGGGCAAGTCAGCCTTGGTCCGACAGTTCATCGCGGGCAAAGGGGATCTCCTCGTCCTCGAAGCGACGGGCGCACCGGGGACCGACCCGCCGTTCGGGCTGCTCGGACGGCTGTTCCACCAGCCGTGCGCCGATTGGTCCGCGGTTCCCGGCGAGGCGATCACGCCGGCGGACGGCTCGCCCGCGGCCGGGAGACGGGTACTCCAGACGATCGCCGGCTTGGGGCAGGACCGCCCGGTCCTCCTGTGCATCGACGATGCCGACCGGGCCGATGAGGAATCGCTCCGGGCGATCCTGTTCGCGCTCCGTCGGCTCGCCCGCCACCCGGTGCTCACCGTCCTGATCACATCCTCCGATTCCCGTCGGCTGCCGGACGGCCTCGTCCGGCTCGCCGAGAACGGCCGGACCGGGATTGCGGTCGGCGTAGGACCGCTGAGACCCGCTGACGTCCGGGAGCTCGCCGTCGCCGCCGGGGTGCCGCAGCTGTCGCTGCGCACCGCGCGCCGGATGTGCACACACACCGGGGGGAACCCGCGCCACCTGCTCGCACTCCTCGCCGAACTGCCGATCGAGGACTGGCCGGGTGACGAGGAGCTGCCTGCGCCCCTCGCGGTCAGCCGCGCCGTCGCGCGCGCACTGAACACCTGCTCGGAGGAGACACGTAGGCTCGTCGAAGCCGTCGCGGTGCTCGGCGGCCAGGCCGTCCTGTCGGTGGCGGCCGACGTGGCGGACGTCCGCGATCCCCTCGGCGCGCTCGACGGCGCGTGCGCGGCCGGCCTCCTGGCCAAGCCCCGATGGGAACCGATGTGGTTCCTGACCTTCGCCGATCCGCTGGTCCACGCCGCGGTACGGGGTCAGATCGGCCCGGCGCAGAGCATCCGGCTCCGACGCGCTGCGGCGATCCTCGGCGACCACGACAGCGGTGAGGGGTCGGGCTTCCACCCCTCACCGCGGTGACTCAGGTGAAGACGCTGGTGAAGGCGTCGTTGAGTTCCCGGGCGTGGTAGAAGATCCCCTTGGCCAGCTGATCGACGGTCCAGTTGATGGTCGGGAAGTCGGCCTGCACCCGGTAGCCGAGTCCAGCGAACACCTCGTTGCGGTTACCCGCGGGATCGAAGAAGTAGATCGTGGTGCCTCGGGTGATGCCGTGCCGTGTCGGACCGATGTCGATCGGCACGTCGTCCATCGTGAAGATGTCGCCGGCGCGGAGCACCGCCGACCAGTCCTCGAGGTGGTAGGCGAAGTGGTGGAACTTGCCGTTGGGGCCCTTGATGAAGGCGATGTCGTGCGGAGACTCGCCGCAGCTCATCCAGGTGCCGATGATGTCTGGCTTCTCCATGCTCTCCACGACACGCTCGGCGGTCCTGAAGTCGAGCACCTCGCGCAGGAAACGCTCGTTGAGGCCCGGGTCCTCGCACGGCATCAAGGCGTGGTCGATCCAGTGGGTACCGGCACCGCGGACGTTGCGGGGCCACGCCTCCGGGTTGATCGAGCCGGTCTCGGTGCCCACGAACTCCATGTCCGTGTACAGCTCCACATCGTGCTCGGACGGCAACGTGATGCGGACCCCTTCACCGACCGTGAGGTTCTCGCCCGCGCTGAACCGTGTCGTCGTGGTGCCGAACTGCTGGGCCCTGGACTCGAATCGTGCGAGGTCGTCATCGCTCTCGACCTTGTAGCCGAGCTTCACCAATCCGACGCCGCCCTCCTCCAGCACGAGGGAATGGTGGTCCCACTCGTCCCAGCACTTGAGGTATAGCCGACCTGGCTCCTCGTGGACGACGTGCATCCCCAGGGTGTTCGAGTAGTGGTCGCGGGCTTCCTCCAGATCAGTCACCCGCAGGTGTACGTATCCGAGTCGGATCACGGCGCTCATCTGATGCTCCCTTTGCTGTCGCTTCGATCGGACTGGTCGGTGACGTGGTCGTCGGTGTGGCCGGCGGGACGAGTGCGAAGCCGAGCACCCGCCGTAGCCGGTCGCCCTCCTGCAGCTCGATGACGATGCTGGTCAAGGGCACCGCACGGCAGCTGAGGCAGATCCCCTCGACGCGCTCGTCGTCACTGAGCACGGTCGGTGCGATCGGGCGTTCGTAGGTCACCTCGCCGAGGACGAGCTGCACCTTGCAGATCCCGCACCCGCCGCGCTTGCAGCCGACCCGGTACCGCAGACCCGCCCTGGCCAGCGCACGCAGGAGCGTCTCGGCTTTGCCCGCGACGATCCGGATACCGTCGGGGAGGATCGTCACTTCGACCGTCTCACTCACACCGCACCGCGATCGATCCCAGGCCGTCGAACTCGGCCATGACGACGCCTCCCGGGCGCAGGGGGACCGCCGCCGTGAGGCCGCCGGAGAGCACGATCGCGCCTTCGTCGAGGGCGTCGCCCCGGGCGTCCATCGCGTTGGCCAACCATGCGACGGCCGCCGCGGGATGACCCATCGCCGCACCGCCGGCCGCGGTCTCGAGCCCTTTGCGAGAGCGGAAGACGCAGCCCAGGACGCTGAGGTCCGCCAGCTCAGCGGGACGTCGAGCCCGAGTGCCGAGCGCGATCCGCGCAGCGCCGGTGTTGTCCGCGATGGCGTCGGCCAGTCGGAACGAGGATGCGTACCGCGTGTCGACGATCTCGATGGCGGGCAGAACCGCTTCCGTTGCCCGCAGTACCTCGGTGACCGTGGTGCCGCCCGCCAGCCGCCGCCCGATCACGAAGGCGATCTCCGGTTCGGCGCGGGGAGCGATGAGTGCATCGCACCGCACGGGTTCACCGAACGGTACGACCATGCCGCTCGTCAGTCGCCCGTAAGCCGGTTCGTGGATGCCCATGGCATGCCGCTTGATCGCACTGGTGAAGGCCAGCTTCGCGCCGATCACCCGCTGACCGTTCCGGAGGTGGTGCTCGACGACGAGGGCCTGCGCCTTGTAGGCCGTCTCGACGTCGAGGAACGGGTTGCGACGGGTGATGGGCGGCACCGACGTCCGGGTCCGTTCGGCCTCGATCAGCACGTCGGCGATGGCCTGCGGATCGATCACGCGGCGACCTCGCTGAACTCGGCGCTGACACTGCCCAGATGGGCGAAGTCCGCGTGGAAGAAGTCGCCCGGGCGGACCGGCACCATGCGGTGCAGCGCTCCAGCCAGGATGACGTCGCCCGCCCGCAGTCCGTCGCCGAACTCACCGAGGCGGTTGGCCAGCCACGCGATGCACCGTGCGGGGTTGCCGAGCACCGCGGCACCAGCCCCGTCGCCGATCGGTGTCCCGTTGCGGTAGAACAGCACGCCCAGCAGGCGCAGGTCGAGATCATCGACGCGGGTGATCCGACTGCCGACCACCGCGCGAGCCGCCGCTGCGTTGTCGGCGACCGTGTCGACGTGCTGGAAACGCCAGTCGGCGATTCGGCTGTCGAGCACCTCGATTGCAGGGACCGCGCCGGCAACCGCAGCGAGCGCGGTGATCGTGGTGACACCGGGGCCGGTCAGATCGGACGCCATCACGAATGCGATCTCCGCTTCGACCCGGGGCTGGAGCAGAGTGTCGAACTCGATCACATCACCCTCGTCGACGAACATGTCGTCGAGCAGGACACCGAAGTTGGGTTCGCGGACCCCGAGGAGGTCCTGGCTGGCACGCGAGGTCAGGCCCACCTTCCGGCCCCGGACAACGCCACCTCGTGCCCTGCGACGGTCCACGTTGTGCGACTGGATCGCGTACGCCTCCGCGACCGAAAGACCAGGCAGCTCGTCGGTCAATGGCTGAACCGGTTGCCTGTCGAGTTCGGCTCGCCACAAGGAATCGGCGAACCTGACGATGGCGGTCGTGTCCACGCCGTTCACGGGCACGCCTCCTCGTCTGCCGCTGCCGTGCCATCGAGAAAGTCCGGTGCACGGAAGGCGTCGGCTGAGCGTGGCACCCTGGCCGACGCGTTGGCGCAGGGAATCTGCCTAGGTTGTGGGACTCCAGGTGCATCTGCCGCAGAGGCCCACGAGCACGGGACGCGGAGCCGGTGAAGGCCGGAACGCCGGACAGACGCCACAGGCTCGTCGGTCTGCACCGCGACCCTCGACTGCCCCACCGATCAGGAGCACCGAGCCCGCACCACGGTGAAAGGGACCCTAGGTGTTCGCCCGGCGCGAAGCCGGCGTCGACCCGGGAACTCTGGCACGGCGAATCGACGACCGGGGTGCGTGTCTGACCCCCGAGGCAATGTTCAGCGGGATGCACCGAATTCCTGCCGCAGACCGTTCGCGGCCGAAGCCGAAAGGTGGTCGGCGCATCGGCGTGGCCGAGTTCATGGACACCGGGAGAGCACACAGATGACGATCACGCTGGGCGAGGCTCGAGGGAAGATCGACGGCGCTCTGGTCCATGACGCCGAGCACGGGCTGTACCGCAACCGCCGTGATGCATTCACCGATCCGGACCTGTTCGAGTTGGAGATGAAGTACATCTTCGAGGGGAACTGGATCTACCTCGCGCACGAGAGCCAGCTGCCGAACAACAACGACTACCTCACCGTCTACATGGGACGCCAGCCGGTGGTGATCTCGCGGGACAAGGAGGGAGTCCTGCATGCCCTGATCAACGCATGCAGCCACAAGGGCGCCATGCTGTGCCGCCGCAAGAAGGACAACCGTTCGACGTTCACCTGCCCGTTCCACGGCTGGACCTTCCGCAACAACGGCCAACTGCTCAAGGTCAAGGATCCGCGCGGGGCCGGCTATCCCGAGCAGTTCAAGAGTGAGGGCTCCCACGATCTGACCAGGGTTGCGCGCTTCGAGAGCTACCGCGGCTTCCTGTTCGGCAGCCTGAATCCCGACGTGCCGTCCTTGGCCGAGCACCTGGGTGGGGCAGCAAAGATCATCGATATGGTCGTCGACCAATCACCGGACGGCCTCGAGGTGCTCAGGGGAGCCTCCACCTACACCTACGACGGGAACTGGAAGGTACAGGCGGAGAACGGAGCAGACGGCTACCACGTCAGCGCCACGCACTGGAACTACGCGGCCACGACAGCGCGTCGGACCACCGGAGAGTCCGCCACGGAGACCAAGGCCATGGACGCGGGCCAATGGGGCAAGCTGCGCGGCGGCTACTACGCCTGGGAGAAGGGGCACGTCCTGCTCTGGAACGAGTGGGGCAACCCGGAGGACAGGCCGCTGTGGGGCAATCGGGAGGCCTGGGCCGAGGAGTTCGGCCAGGCCCGCGCGGACTGGATGCTCCGGTACTCCCGCAACCTGTGCGTGTATCCGAACGTCTACATCATGGACCAGTTCGGCTCGCAGATCCGGCACTTCCGGCCGATCTCCGTCGATCAGACAGAGGTCACGATCTACTGCATCGCCCCGAAGGGTGAGAGCGCCGAGGCCAGGACCGCGCGCATCCGGCAGTACGAGGATTTCTTCAACGCGAGCGGCATGGCCACGCCGGACGATCTGGAGGAGTTCCGCTCCTGCCAGAAGACCTACCTGGCCACCGCGGCACCGTGGAACGACCTGAGTCGCGGCGCGGAGCACTGGATCGACGGACCCGACGACGAGGCCAAGGTACTCGGGCTCGACCCGGTCTCCAGCGGAGTGCGCACCGAGGACGAGGGCCTCTACATCGTCCAGCACGGCTACTGGCAACAGGCCATGCGCGAAGCGGTGGACGCCGAGGCGAAAAGGCAGGGCGCGTGACATGGCGATCTCGGTGACCGACATCGAGCAGTTCCTCTACCGCGAGGCCCGCTACCTCGACGACCGCGAGTTCGACAAGTGGCTCGAGTGCTATGCGCCCGAAGCCGAGTTCTGGATGCCCGCCTGGGACGACGACGACACGCTCGTCACCGACCCGAAGACCGAGATCTCACTGATCTACTACAGCAACCGCGGTGGGTTGGAGGACCGCGTGTTCAGGATCAGGACCGATCGGTCGAGCGCGACGAGTCTCCCGGAGCCGCGCACCAGCCACAACATCACCAACGTCGAGGTGGTGGCGCAGGACGGTGGCGCGGTCGAGGTGCGGTTCAACTGGTTCACGCTCTACTACCGCTACCAGACGATCGACCCGTACTTCGGAACGTCGTTCTACAGCATCGACTTCTCCGGTTCCGCGCCTCTGATCACGAAGAAGCGCGTGGTGTTGAAGAACGACTACATCCACCACGTCGTCGACATCTACCACGTCTGAGGTCGCGCACCATGACGTTCCAGATCGCGTTGAACTTCGAGGACGGGGTCACCCGGTTCATCGAGTGCCGACCGAACGAGGTCGTCGCCGATGCGTCGTACCGCCAACGGATCAACATCCCACTGGACTGCCGCGACGGTGCCTGCGGCACGTGCAAGTCGTTCTGCGAATCCGGCAGCTACGACGGCGGCGACTACATCGACGAGGCGCTGTCCGACGACGAGGCGGAGCAGGGATTCGTCCTCACCTGCCAGATGGTCCCGGAGACCGACTGCATCATCCGCATCCCAGCGACGTCCGACGTCGCGAAGACCAGCATCTCGACCTACGAGGGCGAGGTGGCGTCGATCGACCGCGTGTCCGACACTGCCATCGGTTTCTCCGTCAAGGTGGACAACCGGGCGTCGCTGGGATTCCTCCCGGGCCAGTACGTCAATCTGCAGGTACCGGGCACTGACCAGGCCCGATCCTTCTCCTTCAGTTCGGGACCGGGCGCCGACGAGGTCGCGTTCCTGGTCAGGAACACTTCGCACGGCGTGCTCACGACCTACTTGCGAGACCGTGCCCGGGTCGGTGACCGCATCTCGTTCAACGGGCCCCTCGGTAGCTTCTACCTGCGTCGGATCGAGAGACCGACGATCTTCCTGGCCGGCGGGACCGGCCTCGCCCCCTTCCTGTCGATGCTGCACAAGATCGAGGCGGACGGAAGCGGCGAGTACCCCCTGCATCTGATCTTCGGTGTCACCAACGACGCGGATCTCGTCAAGGTCGACGAGTTGGAGGCGTACGCCTCGAGGCTGGCCAACTTCACCTTCACCTGCACCGTGGCGGCGCCGGAGAGCACCTATCCGAACAAGGGCTTCGTCACCCACCACCTCACGCCCGACCACCTCTACGACGGTGGCGTCGACATGTACCTGTGCGGACCGCCACCGATGGTCGACGCCGTCCGCAAGCACCTCGCCGACCAGGGGATCCAGCCGGCGAACTTCTACTACGAGAAGTTCTCCGGCAGCGGGGTCGTCTCGGAGATCGGCGAAGTCCACATCAAGGTCCCCGAGTCGAACGAAGCCTTCGACGCCCGGATGGCGATGGAGCTGGGCGCCGCGCACATGGTGTGCGGCAAGCTGTCGGCCGAGCAGATCGTCGAGTACCGGCGGTTGGCGGAGGCGACCGCCACCCACATCTCGGGCAACCGCTTCACCGACTCGGCGGGCTTCCGCGAGGCCAACGCCGCCTTCCACCTCTTCCCGGTGGAGGCGACCGGTAACCCGACCCTGATCGATGCGCACCGACGGCTGATGGTCACCGAGTACATGGGTGAGGTGCTGACGCTGTCGACGGGTCTCATCGGCGACATCACCCAGGACCACCGCGACATCGTGGAAGCCTTCGAGAAGGGCGACTTCGACCGGCTGCGCGCGGTCATGGTCGAGCACAACGAACACGCCAAGCTGACGATGAAGGCGGGCATCGAGGCTGGGCGAGGTGGTTGAGGTGCTGTGGCCCGACCGGTTCGCGGAGAAGGTCATGGTCGTCACCGGCTCGGCGCAGGGCCTCGGCGAGGCCGTGGCCACCAGGGCAGCGCGGGAAGGAGGTTCGGTCGTCCTCGTCGACCGCTCGGAGATCGTCCACGAGGTGGCCGCGAAGCTCGCGAGCGAGGGCTCACAGACCCTCGGCCTCGTCGCCGACCTGGAGCAGTACCTCGGCGCGACGACCGCGATGGCGGCGGCGCGGAACCGGTTCGGCCGGATCGACATCCTGGTCAACAACGTGGGTGGAGCGATCAACTTCAAGCCCTACGTCGAGTTCACCGACACCGAGATCAGCGCAGAGATCCGACGGTCATTGATGCCCACCATGTGGTGCTGCCGAGCCGTCCTGCCGGCCATGGTCGCGCAGGGAGCCGGCGTGATCGTCAACATCTCGTCCGCGGCAGCGCGTGGCATCCAGCGGATCCCGTACTCGGCGGCCAAGGGTGGCGTGAACGCCCTGACTGCATCGCTCGCATGGGAGTACGCCGAACACGGCATCCGGGTCGTCGCCACCGCTCCGGGCGGCATCGACGCGCCGCCGCGGCGGATCGCGCGTGGCACCCCGCAGGAGCGAACGGCGCAGCAGGAGGCCTGGTTCCAGGCACACGTCGAGCAGACGCTGGGATCGTCGTTGATGGGTCGCTACGGCACCCTCGACGAAGAGGTCGCCCCCATCCTTTTCCTGGCCTCCGACGAGGCCTCCTACATCACCGGAACTCGCCTACCGGTCGCCGGCGGAGACCCCGGCTGATGGCGATCACGAGGGGAGCCATCGGTGAGTGACGACTACGTTCTCGCCCCGTCCGCAACGCTGTCGGCCGCGCAACGGGCCATCACCGCAGCCATCAAACAGGCCGAGGAACTGTCGATCGACGTCTGCATAGCGGTGACGGACGGGGCGGGTCACCTGCTCGCGATGGTGCGGATGGACCGTGCGCCGTTGCTGTGCGTCCAGATCGCCCAGGACAAGGCCTACTCCGTCTCGGCGTTCGGCGGGCTGCCCACCAGCGACTGGTGGCGCATGCTCGAGTCGGAGCCCGCCCTGTTGCACGGGATCGTGAAGACCGACCGGTTGATGGTGTTCGGCGGGGGAGTGCCGCTGGTGGCCGACGGCCGGACCGTCGGCGCCGTCGGCGTGTCGGGGGGCTCCAGCGAGCAGGACGTCCAGATCGCCGAGGCCGGAGCCTCGGCTGTCGGCTGACCAGCGAGTCATACCGAGGAGAACCGATGCCCACTTCCTATCTCGCGTTCGACGTCGCCGATCTCCAGCAGAAGTACGCGGGCAGTCCCGCGCCCTACAACGAGTTCCTGCGACGCCGCGGGATGTCGGTCGGGATGTACGTGCTGCCGGCCGGGGCGGAGGACCGGCAGACGCCGCACGTGGCGGATGAGGTCTACGTGGTGCTCCGGGGACGCGGCACGCTGCAGGTGGCCGACGAGCAGGTCGAGGTCGCGCCCGGCAGTGTCATCTCCGTCGACCACGGCGAGGACCACCAGTTCGTCGAGGTCGCCGAGGACCTGCACATGCTCGTGGTGTTCGCGCCGCCGGAGCTCCCCGACGAGGAATGACCCCGCAGCCCGCAAACCACGTCAGGGAGGGATCCGGCATGGCCGATCGCACGTACAGGATCACGGAGATCGTCGGAACGTCCCCGCAGGACGTGAACCAGGCGATCAGGAACGGGATCCGCCGGGCCTCGGACACTATCCGCAACCTGGACTGGTTCGAACTCGTCGAGGTCCGCGGCGCCATCCGCGACGGCGAGGTGAACCACTACCAGGTCACCTTGAAGGTCGGGTTCCGGCTCGAGGACAAGCCGGACGCTTGACCGACACGAGGACGAGAGGACACCGTGCCGATCTTCGTTTATCGATGTGGATGTGGGCGCCGGTTCGAGCGTCTGCAGCCCCGCGACGCGGGCCCACCGGATTGCCCCGACTGCGGCGGCGCGACGCGCAAGATCCCGGCGGGCCCGCGCCTCGGTAGGGGAGCGGGCCCGGTGACAGCGGGCTTGGGCGCTGCCGACCGGGGTGCCGTGCCGCTGCCGTGGCGTGGTGTGGTCGAGGGCGGGCCGGACAAGCTGGCACGCGAGGTCGAGTTCCGCCGCCGGCTGGAGTCGAAGGCCGTGGGCGGCATGACCGTCTCCGATTCACCGAGCGAGCCCTCGGCCAGGAGCGTGGACTGAACGGCACGAGGAATCGGGTGCTGGTCGCCCGGCCGCAGCTCACATCGCGCGTTCCAGGATCTCGACCATCCGGGCGCCGATGAGCACGCACGTCGCCATCGTCGCGACGGCGGGGATCCGCGGCATGATCGAGGCATCGGCGACGCGGAGGTTGCGGATGCCGTTCACACGCAGCTGCGGGTCGACGACCGCGCCGGGGTCGTCGCCCATGCGGCAGGTACCGACCTCGTGGAAGTAGGTCGTGGCTCCGTTGCGGACGAACTCGGCGAGTTCGGACTGTGACAGCTGCCGGCCCGGCATGACCTCGCGCTTCGCGTAGGGCCGCATGGCTGCGGAGTTGCCGAGTTCGCGGCAGAGCTCGATACCGGTGGCGAGAGCCGCGACGTCGTCGGGGTGCGACAGGAATGCTGCGTCGAGGATCGGCCGGTCGTGCGGGTCGGCCGAATGGAGGTGCAGGCTGCCGCGGCTCTTGGGCGCGACGAGCCCCGCGCAGAGCGCCCAGCTGCTCGCGGGTGGGTTGTACTGCTTGGCGAGGACGTCGCTGGCGTAGGGGATCTCGATCTGCACGATGTTGAGGTCGGGTGACGCCAGACCGGGATCGGACTTCCAGAAACCCGCAGCGTTGGCGGCGCTGTTGCTCGGCACCTGGGGCTCGTCCGGCTCCCACAGACAGCCGCCGTGCAGGATGTGGTCCTGGAAGTTCCGGCCGACCTCGGGCGCGTCCACGACCACCGGGATCCCGTGCGAGCGCAGGTCTGCAGCGTTGCCGATGCCGCTGAGCATGAGGATCTTCGCGGTGTTGATGCCGCCCGCGCACAGGACGACCTCGCTCGTGGCGCCGATGGTGATGGTGCGGCCGCCGACCGACACCTCGACGCCCGTCGCTCGATCGCCCTGCAGCACCACGCGGTCGACGTGCGCGTCGGTGAGCAGCGTGATGTTCGGTTGCGCCAGGACCGGGTAGAGGAAGGCCCTGGCCATGTTGTGGCGCTTGCCGTCGCGGATGATCTGGTTCATCAGCGCGAAGCCGCCCGCACTCTCCTCGCGGGCGCCGTTCTGGTCGGCCAGAACGGGATGGCCGAGCTCGCCGGCCGCCTCGAGCAGTGCGGGGGCGAGCGGGGAGATGTTCTGGGCCGGCTGACACCAGACCGGGCCGCCCGTGCCGCGGTAGTGCGGGTCCGGCTCACCCTGCCAGTCCTCGAGGCGCCGGAAGATCTCCAGACCGTGGTCGTAGCCCCAGCTCGGGTCTCCGGTCACCTCGGCCCAGTGCTCCAGATCGGCCCTGAACGGGCGTGCCCAGATGGTGGCGTTGATGCTGGTGCCGCCGCCCACCACCCGGCCCATGTGCTCGGGGATGGCACGCCCGTTCACACCGGAGCCCGGGATCGAGATGTCACCCCAGTCACGGTCCGTGCCGAGGTTGGCGAACCACTGGCCCGGATCGAGGACCTGCGGGGCGGTGTCCCATCCGCCGGCCTCGATCAGGAGAACGGTGATCGAGCTGTTCGACGCGAGCTCGCTCGCGATCACGCTGCCCGCCGCTCCTGACCCGCAGACGACGTAGTCGAACGACGACGGCAGGCTCCGGGCGCGCTCCGCCTGGTTCGCGCGGATCCCCTCCAGTCCGTCCGCCGTCGCCGCCTGATCCCCGTTGATCTCCGACATTCCCGCTCTCCGATCCCGTAGTCGTTCTGCTCGTCTCGCCTGGCATGACGTTCTCGACGTACGTACGTGCGCGTGCACGGCACGCGCTGGAAGTGCGCCTCGCCGGGGCTGGTATCGGCGAGCGGGCGTTCGTGGCGTGGACCTACTTCAGGCGTCGGATCGAGTGCTCCTCGACGTACTCCGACAGACCGGCGTCGCCGAACTCGCGCCCGATGCCGCTCTGCTTGATGCCGCCGAAGGGCATCCGCGGGTCGAGGGACTCGAAGGAGTGCGTGTTGATGAACGTGCTGCCGGCCTCGATCTTGCGGGCGAACGCCAGGCCACGCTCCGGGTCGGAGGTCCACACCGAGGATCCGAGCCCGTAGTCGCTGTCGTTGGCCCAGCCGAGGACCTGCTGCTCGTCGTCGTAGGCGATGAGCGGAACGACGGGGCCGAACTGCTCCTCGCACGACACCGGCGCGGTGTGCTCGACGTCGCGGGCGACGTGGGGGAGGACGTAGTAGCCGTTGTCCCAACCGGCCGGATCGACCTTGCGGCCGAGCTGGACGAGCTTCGCCGAGGAGTTGCGGGTGCGGTCGAGCAGGTCGAGGACCTTCTTGTACTGGGCCTCGTTGTTGAGCGGCCCGAAGCTCGACTCCGGGTCGAGGCCGTGGCCGACCGCGTACTGGTCGACGCGCTCGCAGAAGGCGTCGGCGAACCGGTCGTACTGCGCGCGGGGCACGTAGATGCGCTTCACGGCGAAGCAGATCTGCCCGGTGCGGGTGTAGACGCCCTTGACCATCCGGTCCAGGGTCGCGTCGAGATCGGCGTCGTCCAGGACGACGGCGGGGTCGTTGCCGCCCAGCTCGAGGGTCAGGTTCTTGATCGTCGAGGACGACGACTGGACGACCTTCTGCGCGGTCGAGATCCCGCCGGTGAAGCCGACCTTGCGGACGAGGGGATGGCTGGTCAGCGCGGCGCCCACGTCGCCCTCGCCGTGCACGACGTTGAGTACCCCGGTGGGCAGCACCGCGGCGACCCGCTGCAGGAGCAGGGTGAGGGCCGCGGGGGCGAACGGCGACGGCTTGAGGACGAGCGTGTTGCCGGTGGCCAGTGCCGGGGCCAGCTTCATCACGGTGAGGACGACGGGCATGTTCCACGGCACGATCGCCGCGGCGACCCCGCGCGGCACCCTCTCGACACTGATGAAGCTCTGCTCGTCGTCGAACTGCAGCGGGCGGAGGAACTCCTCCGCCAGGCTCGCGGTGTGCTGGAGCACGCCGGTGCCGAGCCCGAAGTCGGTCTGGGCCTCCCAGAGCACGCCGCCGTGCTCGCGGACGAGCTGCGGGGCGAGTTCCTCGCCGCTGCCGGCGATGACGTCGGCCGCGGCCATCAGCAGCCGGACCCGCTCGGTGGGTGCGGTGTCGCGCCAGGCCGGGAACGCCGCGTGCGCGGCTCGCACCGCGCGGTCGACATCGTCGGCCGTGCCGACGGCGACGCGGGCGACGACCTCGTCGAGGCGGCCCGGGTCGAACACGTCGCGGACGTCGGAAGCGGCAGACATCTCGCCGGCGATCAGGTGCCCGACCTGGGGGACGGTGGTCTGGGTCATGGTCTCCAGTGGTCCTCTCGATGGAGAAGTGAACAGCAGCGTTCGCACCCATGTGCGCTTGATATGCAACGAAGATCAGACGGTCGTCGCTGAATCGCGCTCATAAGGAGGATGGTCGAGCAGGGTGGTCGTGTCAATGGCGCGCCGACCGCCGGTCAAGCGACACGCTTGAGGTGGGGTCGAGTGCGGAGATCGACCGGGCGGCGGTGCGACACTGGGCGCCCGGGCTCGGTGGCGGCCCGGGGAGGAGGTGGCGCCGGTGAAGGCGCGGTCATTGGTCTTCGACCTGTTCGGTGACTACCTGCGGTATCGCGGGGGTGAGGCGCGGCTGCGCAGCCTCGTGTCGCTCATGGGGTGCTTCGACGTGCCGGAGGCAACGGTGCGCGTCGTCGTGGGGCGGCTGCGCAAGGAGGGCTGGCTGTCCAGTCGTCGCGACGGTCGCGAGACCGTCTACGCCCTGACCGATACGGCCTGGAACCTGCTCGACGAGGGCCGGGAGCGCATCTTCCACCGCGTCCAGGGGCCCTGGGACGGCCAGTGGCACATGGTCCTCTACTCCGTGCCGGAGTCCGAACGTGGCCTGCGGGAGCAGTTGCGCAAGAAGCTCGCCTGGTTCGGCTTCGGCCCGCTGTCGGCGTCGGTCTGGCTCAGCCCGCACGACCGTGGCGACCAGGTCAAGGCCGCGTTCACCGACGAACCTGCCGTACGGATCGACGTGTTCCGATCGCGTTCGGCAGGACCGCTGGAGGATCGCGACATCGCCACGCGCGCCTGGGATCTCGCCGAGCTCGACAGCTCCTACGTCGGACTGCTCGCCACCTACCGGCCCAGGCTCGCCGCCTACCGGGCCGGCGAGTTCCAGGGGGCCGACGCGTTGGTCGAGCGGATGCGGCTCATCCACGACTACCGGCAGTTCCCCTTCCGGGATCCCGACCTGCCTCCCGAGCTGTTGCCCGAGAACTGGTCCGGCCGAGTTGCTCATGACGTGTTCCTCGAGGCGCACGGCTTGTTGCGCGGGCCCGCCGAAGCGTGTGTCGACGCGCTGACGAGATCGGCGGTGCTTCCGAGCGAGGAGGCCGGATGACAGATGGACGCCACTCGTCCATCTGATTCGTTTCGTAGACGACCGTCGTAAAATTGTTGTAGCTTGTCTGGGCACGCGCCACGGCGGCGTCGTGTTTCCCGACGAGGAGCGTGGTGCTCGTGTCACAGACGACAAGTTCGGTCCCCAGATCCGGGCTCACCGTGGTCGCGTTGTGCTTCCTGACGATCGTCTTCGACGGGTACGACCTGATCGTCTACGGCTCGATCGTGCCGAGCCTGCTCGCCGAGCCCGGTTGGAACCTGGGTCCCGCTCAGGTGGGAGCCATCGGCAGCTACGCGCTCGCCGGGATGCTCGTCGGCGCATTGACGGCGGGTGCCATCACCGACGCCATCGGCCGTCGCCGCATCATGCTCATCGGCATCACCGTGTTCTCGGTGCTGATGGTCGCTTGCGCGTTGGCGCCGAACCCGACCGCGCTCGGCGTCCTCCGGTTCCTCGCCGGCCTGGGCCTGGGCGGAGTGATCCCGTCCGCGATCGCCCTGACCGTCGAGTACGCCCCGAAGGGCCGGCGGCAGCTCTACAACGCGCTGATGTTCGTGGGCTACTCGGTGGGTGGCGTGCTCGCCGCCGTCCTGGCCCTGCTGCTGGTGGCGGACCACGGATGGCGGCTGCTGCTCGCCATCGGCGGCGCGCCCCTGCTGATCGTGCTGCCGCTGGCCTGGCGGTTCCTGCCCGAGTCGGTGGGCTTCCTGCTGGCGAAGGGCCGCGACGACGAGGCCGCCGCAATGGCGACGCGGTACGGGGTCGACCTGCCGGGTCTGCAGACCGAGCGCTCCGCTGCAGCACGTGGCTCGGCAGGCCCGCGTGCTCTGTTCCGCCCCGGCATGCGCGCGTCGACTGTGTTGTTCGGTGCGGCGAGCTTCTGCGGGCTCCTGCTGGTCTACGGCCTCAACACCTGGCTGCCGCAGATCATGCGCCAGGCCGGCTACCCGCTCGGATCCGCGCTGACGTTCCTGCTGGTGCTCAACCTCGGCGCCATCGTCGGCGGCATCGCGGCCTCCGCGCTGGCCGACCGCTTCGGCTCGAAGCCGGTCACCGTCGGGGCCTTCCTGCTCGCCACGGCGTGCCTGCTGGTGCTGAGCCAGCGGGTCGACACCGGACTGCTGTTCGTGGCCGTCGCGGTCGCCGGCCTGGGCAGCGTCGGCACCCAGATCCTGGTCAACGGGTACGTCGCGGTGCACCACCCGGCCGCGATCCGGGCCACCGCGCTCGGCTGGGCGCTCGGTGTCGGCCGGGCCGGGGCGATCGTCGGCCCGCTGTTCGGTGGCTGGGTACTGGCCTCAGGCATCGGCTTCCAGTGGAACTTCTACGGGTTCGCGGTACCGGCGCTGATCGGAGCGCTGTTCATCGCACTCGTCCCGCGGCGCGAGCCCGCGCAACCACACAACAGCCCGACGACCTCGGGAACGAAGGAGGAGACGACCGTATGACCTCGACCGTCCCGCAGGACAACGCGATCACCCCGCAGGAGCAGGCGCAGCTCGACGAGCTGTACGCAGCCTTCGACGCCGCGCACATGAAGCCGTTGTGGACGCAGATCGGCGGGCTGATGCCGACGAGCCCACGGCCCGACTCGGTGCCGTTCCTGTGGCGCTGGTCCACGCTGCTGCCGCTGGCCGAGCGGGCGGGTGAGCTGGTGCCGGTCGGCCGTGGCGGGGAGCGGCGCGCGATCGCGCTGGCGAACCCCGGCCTGCCCGGCACCGCCTACGCCACCCCGACGTTGTGGGCCGCGATCCAGTACCTCGGCCCGCGCGAGGAGGCGCCCGCGCATCGCCACACCCAGACCGCGTTCCGGTTCGTGGTCGAGGGCGAAGGCGTGTGGACCAACGTCGAGGGCGACCCGGTCGCGATGCGGCGCGGGGACCTGCTGCTCACGCCGGGGATGCACTTCCACGAGCACCACAACACGACCGACCACCCCATGGCCTGGATCGACGGGCTGGACATCCCGCTGGTGCGCACGATCGACGCCGGCTTCTTCGAGTTCGGGCCGGACGTGCTGTCCACCACCGAGACCCCGGCCGTCTCGCGCAACGAGCGGCTGTGGGGCCATCCCGGACTCACCCCGGTGGGTGCTCCCGCTCCGAAGGCGTCGCCGCTGATGGCCTACCGCTGGGAGCACACCGACGCGGCGCTGACCGCCCAGCTCGAGCTGGAGCGTGAAGGGCATCCCGGCGTCGTCGCGCCAGGCCACGCGGTCGTCCGGTTCACCAACCCGGCCACGGCGGGGGACTGCCTGTCCACGATGCGCTGCGAGATGCACCGCCTGCGGGCAGGGTCCCGCACGCCGCTGACGCGCACGGCCGGTTCGTCGGTGTGGCAGATCTTCGAGGGCTCCGGCCTCGTGACGGTCGGCGACGAGCAGTACGAGGTCGGCAAGGGCGACCTGTTCTGCGTCCCGTCGTGGGCCGGGCTCGCCTTCGACACCGACTCCGGGCTCGACGCCTTCCGTTTCTCCGACGATCCCGTCTTCGAGGCCCTCGGTCTCGCTCGCACCACTCGAGAGGACCGCTCGTGAAGCTCGCGACCATCCGCACCGCCGACGGCACAGCTGCCGTCCGGGTCGACACCGATGCCGCGGTCGAGCTGGGCGCCGCCGATCTCGGTGAGTTCCTGGCCCGTCCGGGCTGGAAGGAGCGCGCGGCCTCCGCCGACGGTCCCCGCCACGACCTGGCCGGCCTCGACTACGCCACCCTGATCCCGCGGCCGGAGAAGGTGTTCTGCGTCGGGCTGAACTACCGCAGCCACATCCTGGAGATGGGCCGCGAGCTGCCGGAGTACCCGACGCTGTTCGCGAAGTTCGCCCGCGCGCTCGTCGGCGCGTACGACCCGGTCGAGCTGCCCGCGGGTTCGGACCAGGTGGACTGGGAGGCCGAACTGGGTGTCGTCATCGGTGCCGAGGTCCGGCACGCCACGCGGGAGCAGGCCGAGGCCGCCATCGCCGGCTACACCGTCGTCAACGACGTGACCGGGCGGGACTTCCAGTACCGCTCGGTGCAGTGGTTGCAGGGCAAGACGTTCGAGCGCAGCACGCCGGTCGGGCCGTGGCTGGTCGTCGACGAGGGTGCGCCCGGCGAGATCTCCTGCGAGGTCGACGGCGACATCGTGCAGAAGGCCGACACCGCCGACCTGGTGTTCTCCCCGGTCGACCTCGTCGCCTACATCTCGCAGCTGATCACCCTGGTGCCCGGCGACCTCATCGCCACGGGCACCCCCGGCGGCGTCGGGCACGCCCGCAAGCCCCCGCGCTACCTCGTCGAGGGCTCCCGGCTGGTCACCCGTGTCGAGGGCCTCGGCGAGCAGCGCAATCTCCTCATCAAGGGGGCCTGAGGTGCGCGTCGCCGTCGCGGGAGGGGGGCCCGGCGGGCTCTTCTTCGCCACCCTGATCAAGCGCGCCGATCCGACCATCGAGGTCACGGTCTTCGAGCGCAACAAGGCCGACGACACGTTCGGCTTCGGGGTGGTGTTCTCCGATCGCACCCTGGCCGGCATCCACGAGGCCGATCCCGTGCTGCGCCAGGCGCTGACCGAGCACGGTCGGCACTGGGACGAGATCGAGGTGCGGCTCAAGGGGGAGCGCCTGCGCTGCGGCGGCAACGGCATGGCGGCGATCGTGCGCAAGACCCTGCTCGCCCTGATGCAGGCCCGCGCCCGCGACGTCGGCGCCGAACTGCGGTTCTCCACCGAGGTCACCCTCGACGACCTGACCGACTTCGACCTGGTCGTCGCCGCCGACGGGTCCGGCTCTCGGATCCGTGACGAGGTCGAGGCCGATCTCGGCGTCGAGCTCGACACCGCGACGGCGAAGTTCATCTGGTTCGGCACCGACTATCTGTTCGACGGTCTGACGTTCGTCCACGAGCGCAGCCCGGACGGTGTCTTCGCGGTGCACGGATACCCGATCTCGGACCAGGTCTCGACCTTCATCGTGGAGACCGACGAGGAGTCGTGGCGCCGCGCCGGGCTCGACGAGTTCGACGTCTCCCAGCCGCCCGGGGCCAGCGACATGGTCACCAAGGAGTACCTGGAGAAGCTGTTCGCCGACCAGATCGGCGGCGCCCGCCTCCTGACGAACAACTCCCGCTGGGGCAACTTCCGCACCCGGCGGACCCGGCAGTGGCACACGCTGTCGCCGCGACCGGTGGCGTTCCTGGGCGATGCGGTGCACACCGCGCACTTCTCCGTCGGATCTGGCACGAAGATGGCGATGGAGGACGCGGTCGCGCTGTCGGCTGCCCTGACGGCCCACCCGGGTGATCTCGCGGCAGCGCTGGCGGCCTACGAGGCGGCCGCGCAGCCGTCGGTGCGGAAGATCCAGGACGCGGCTCGACCGAGTCTGGCCTGGTGGGAGCACTTCGGGCGCTACCACGACGCGTTCGAGCCGTGGCAGTTCGCCTACCACTTCCTGTCCCGCAGCATCACCGACGCGCGCCTCGCCCGGCGGGCGCCGGACTTCGTGGCCGCGAGCCATCAGGGTTGGGTCGACACCCACGGTTGCGAGCCGCTCGAAACCCCGTTCGAGCACGGCGGATGGGCGGTACCGGGCCGGTTGGTGACCGTGACGATGGAGGGCGGGGTGCCTACAGCGGTCGCCGTTTCACTGCCGCTGGGCGCGGACCGAGACGGGCCGTGGGGGGCGGTGCTGGTCGCCCCGGACTCGGAGGCGAGCCTGCCCGACGTCTTTGCACGGCTCGCCGACCTCGCGGGACGGGCCGTCCCACCAGTGCTCGTCGCCGTCCACGGAGGCACGGCGCTGACCCGGACGCTCCTGTGCGAACAGGCCCGCCTGCACGAACGTCTGCCCGCGCTGCTCGTCGATCCGGACGCCGGCGACGACGCCGGCCGGGACCGGGCGCTCACGACCGTCCTGTCCGGCCGGGCCGACCTCGTGGGGGTACCGGCATGACCAGCACCGTGGATCGGCCGGACACGCAGGCAGGGCTCTCGGCGTTGTTCGCGCCGCGGGGGATCGCGGTCGTCGGAGCGTCCCGGAAACCCGGCAAGCTCGGCGCGACCCTCGCCCGATCCCTCAGTGGCTTCGCGGCGCGCGGTGGCCACCTGGCGCTGGTCAACGATCGTGACGACACCATGTACCCGACGGTCGCGGCCGCCGCGGCCGCAGGACCGGTCGATCTCGCGATGATCTGTGTGCCCGCCGCGGCCTGCCCCGGCGTGCTGGCCGAGGCCGCGGAGGCCGGGGTGGGCGCAGCGGTGATCTGCGGGGGTGGCTTCGCCGAGGCGGGCGGACCCGGGCTGGGGTACCAGCAGGCCGTCGCGGAGATCGTCGCCGGCACGGGGATCCGCTTGCTCGGGCCGAACACCAGCGGCTTCCTGGCCCAGCCCGCCGGCGTCACGGCCAGCTTCGTGCCCGGTGTCGCCCAGGTCCGGCCCGGCCGGGTCGCGGTCGTGGCCGCCAGTGGCGGCGTGAACCACGCCCTGTCGTTCCTCCTGTCGGAGGCGGGGCACGGCGTCAGCATCGCCGTCGGCATCGGCAACGGGGTCGACGTGTCGGCCCCCGACGTCCTCGAGCACCTGGTCACCGATCCCCACACCGGTGCCGTGGCACTGCACGTCGAATCGGTCTCCGACGGGCCGCGGCTCGTCGCGGCCGTGCGCAGGCTCACCGCGACCACGCCTGTCGTGGCGCTCGTCGTCGGGCGCCACGACATCAGCGCGTTCGCCGCCTCGCACACCGGTGCGCTCGCCACGTCGTGGCGCACCACCCGGGCAGCGCTGGCGCAGGCCGGTGCGGTCCTCGTGGACGACGAACGCGAGCTCGTCGACGCCGTCGGGGCGCTGTCGACCACGCGTGCGCGTCCGGACCGCGACCCCGGCGTCGGCATCGTCACTGCGCAGGCCGGACCGGGGCTCCTGCTGCTCGACGACCTGCGCGGCCGGCGGGCCCGCATCCCGGAGCTGACCGAGGAGACCCGGACCGCGCTCGCAACCCTGCTGCCGCCGCTGACCTACCAGGCGAACCCGGTCGACACGGGGCGGCCGGGGCCCGAGCTGGGGGAGGTCTTCCGCACCGTCGCACGCGATCCGCAGATCGACCTGGTCGCCGCGTACGCCCTACACGAACCGGATGCCGTCGACATCGTCGCGGCCGTTCGGGAGTCTCGCGTCCCGGGCGTACCGGTGGTCGTCGGCCTCGGCGGGACCGGGCCGGACGTCGTCTCGTCCCGGCTGGCGCTGCTCGAGGCCGGGATCGCGGTGGCCACGGAGCCGCGGGGCGTGGCGGCGGCCGTCGGAGCGCTGCTCGCCGACGCACGGGCCCGGGAGCGGGCCCGACCTGCTCCACCCGGCCAGCGGGTTCCTGGTGGGATCAGCGGCGCCTACGACGAGGACCAGGCGAAGACGCTGCTCGACCGGCTCGGCATCGCCACCCCGGCCCGCCGGGCCTGCGCGGACCGCGCCGAGGCCCACGCCGCGCTCGCCGAGCTCGGCGGCCGGGTGGCGGTCAAGATCCTCGACGCCGAGATCCTGCACAAGACCGAGGTCGGTGGTGTCCACCTCGGGATCACCGGAGCGGCTGCGCTCGACACGGCCCTCGATCGGCTCGATGCCGCCGGCGCGCGCCGCTACCTCGTCGAGGCGATGGCACTCGACGGTGTCGACCTGGTCCTGGGCGCCCGCCGCGACCCGGTCTTCGGACCGATGCTGCTGCTCGGTCTCGGCGGGACGACGGCCGAGGCACTCGCCGACGTCGCCATCAGGCTCGCCCCGGTCGGACCCGACGTGGCCGCGGAGATGCCGCACGACCTGGCCGGGCGCGCCCTGCTCGACGGGTGGCGCGGCGGACCGGTGCTCGATCCCGGCGAGCTCGGCTCGGTCGCCGCCCGCCTCGGCGATCTGCTCGTCGCCAACCCGGATCTCGAGGAGATCGAGATCAACCCGCTCCGACTCACCGCCGACGGCCTCGTCGCGCTCGACGCCGTCGTCATCACCCGCACCACCCACAGGGAGGCCGACGATGCCCACCCCGATCACTGACCACACCGTCCCGTGGCCGGACGCCGTCGCGGCGACCTACCGCGAGCGGGGCTACTGGGCCGGGCTCGACCTGAGCACGCTGCTGCGCGACGTCGCGGACCGGCACGGCGATGCGACGGCACTCGTCGACGCCGCGGACGGGCTGCGGCTGAGCCATCGGGAGCTGGCCGACCGCGCGGACGCGGCGGCCGCCCGGCTGCTCGACCTCGGCATGAGCCGCGGCGACCGGATCGTCGTGCAGCTGGGCAACGGGTGGGAGTTCGTCGTCCTGACCCTGGCCTGCCTGCGCGTCGGGATCGTCCCGGTGATGGCGCTGCCCGCCCATCGCCGCACCGAGCTGGCCTACCTGGCCCGGCACGCGGAGGCCACCGCCATCGCGGTGCCCGACCGGATGCGCGACTTCGACCACCAGGCACTGGCCCACGAGCTGGCCGACGATGTCCGCGAGATCACCGGCGGGCCCTGGCACGTCCTGGTGGCGGGGGACGACGTCGCCGCCGGCAGCGTCGACCTGCGGGCGCTCTGCGCTCCCGGTCCGGCGACCGATGCCGCACACCCGGACAGCGGTGACGTGGCGGTCTTCCTGCTCTCCGGCGGCACGACCGGGCTGCCGAAGCTGATCGCCCGCACCCACGACGACTACGCCTACAACGCCCGGCACAGTGCCGAGGTCTCCGGCGTCGACGCCGACACGGTGTACCTGGTGAGCCTGCCGGCCGGGCACAACTTCCCGCTGGCCTGCCCCGGCATCCTGGGGGCGCTGCTCGCCGGTGGCACGGTCGTCACCCTGCCCTCGCCGGAACCCGCACGCGCGTTCGCCACGATCGCCGCCGAGGGAGTGACGCACACCGCGGTCGTCCCGGCGGTCGCGAGCCGCTGGCTCGATCACGCAGGTGAGCACGGTGCGGACGAGCTCGCGTCGCTGCGGGTGCTGCAGGTCGGAGGCGCGCGCCTGGCCGACGAGCTGGCCCGCCGGATCCGGCCCGTCCTCGGGGCGACGTTGCAACAGGTCTTCGGGATGGCTGAGGGGCTGCTCAACTACACCCGTCTCGACGACCCGGACGACGTCATCTGCACGACGCAGGGGCGCCCGATGTGCCCGGACGACGAGATCCGTCTCGTCGACGAGCTGGACCACGACGTGCCGGAGGGCGAGCCCGGGTCGTTGCTCACCCGCGGCCCGTACACGCCGCGGGGTTACTACAAGGCGGCCGAGCAGAACGCCCGCGCGTTCACCGAGGACGGCTGGTACCGCTCGGGCGACATCTGCCGACGCACACCGGGGGGCAACCTGATCGTCGAGGGCCGCGACAAGGACATGATCAACCGGGGCGGCGAGAAGATCTCCGCCGAGGAGGTCGAGAACCTCGTCTACCAGCTCCCGTCGGTCGCGCAGGTCGCGGCCGTGGCGATGCCGGATCGGCAGCTGGGGGAGCGGGTCTGCCTCTACGTGGTGCCCCGGCCGGGCGCGACGGTCACGCTGGAGGAGATCCGCGACGCCATGGACGCCGTCGGCGTCGCCCGGTTCAAGCTGCCCGAGCACCTCGTCATCGTCGACGAGCTGGCCGCCACCAAGGTCGGGAAGATCGACAAGAAGGCGCTGCGGGCCGACATCGCCGACCGCTTGAGCGGGGCCCCGGCGTGAGCGGCCGGCACGACACCGCCGCCACGCTTCCGTGGATGCGGGAGGGCACTGCGCACCTGCTGGCCGTCGTCGACAAGCTCGGCGACGACGATCTGACCGTTTCGAGCGCGCTGCCGGGCTGGACCAGGGCCCACGTGATCGGGCACGTCGCGCGCAATGCCGAGGCTCTCACCAGGCTCGCCAACTGGGCGAGGACCGGTGCGGAGACGCCGATGTACGCGGACCGGGAGCAGCGGTCCGCCGAGATCGAGCGATCCGCGGCACTACCGCCGGCGACCCTCCGCGACGACCTCCTCCGCACCTCGGCGATGCTCGACGATGGGTTGGCCGAGCTGACGACCGAGCAGTGGCAGGCGGAGGTCCGCAGCGCGCTGGGCCGCGCCATCCCGGCCGCCGAGGTGCCGTGGATGCGGATCCGTGAGGTCTGGCTGCACGCCGTCGACCTCGACGCGGACGCCACGATGGACGACCTGCCGTCCGGGGTCGTCGACCTCCTGCTCGACGACGTCACCGTGGCGTTGTCGGCGAAGGACGGTTGCCCGGCGCTGGACCTGGTCGCTACCGACCGGGAGCGCTCGTGGCACCTCGGCGGCGCGGACGCCACCGAGACCGTGACCGCCACTGCCGCGGATCTCGCGGGCCGGCTCACCGGCCGGATCCCCGCCCCGAACCGCCTCGTTCTGCCGCGCTGGCTCTGAGCACCGACAACCCACCGAAGGGTCATCCCATGTCCGACGTGACGCTCGAATCGACTACTTCCGCCGACGGCACCCCGATCGGCTATCTCCGCCGCGGCAGCGGCCCTGGCCTGGTCATCACCCACGGCAGCGTGGCGACCTCCGAACAATGGATCCCGGCCACCGACCATCTCGCCGAGCACTTCACCTGCTTCGTGCACGACCGGCGGGGCCGCGGCCGCAGCGGCGACGCCGCGGCCTACGACCTCGCCACCGAGGTCGCAGACATCGCCGCGATGCTGGCCGTCGCAGGATCCGGCGCGCACCTGCTCGGGCACTCCTACGGCGCGCTCTGCACCCTCGCGTACGCGGAGACGCAGCCGCTGGACGGCACGCTGGTGCTGTTCGAGCCGCCGCTGGCCGTGGACGGCCCGGTGGCCGGACCGCGACTGGCGACCTACCGCGAGCTGGTCGCCGCGGGTGACCTCGACGCCGCCTTCGAGTTCGCGCTGGTCAACTTCGTGCGCGTTCCCGCGGAGGCCGTTCCGATGATCCGGCAGACCCCGCTGTGGGACGCGTGCGCGCCGCTGACCCCGACCTGGGTCCGCGAGCTGGAGCAGATCGACGAGCTCGGCGACGACCTCAAGCACTACGCGGCGATCACCGCGTCGACCCACCTGATCGCGGGCACCGCGACCACCCCGTTCCTGTTCGAGTCGGCGCACGCCCTCGTCGACGTGATCCCCGAAGCGGGGATCACCGAGCTGCCGGGCCTGGACCACTTCGCCCACCTCGTCGATCCCGCGGGTTTCGCAGCGGTCGTCCGGGCTGCTGTGGAATGAGCTGCGGGGGGCCTTTGGCGCGTTCTCACGTCCGGTCGGCGACCCTTCGTCGACGTTCGACGAGGTCGTCGAGGGCATCGTGGTCGAGGCTCATCCCAGGGAACCCGGCGAGGGTGGACATGGGCATGGACCCGATGACCGCGACCAGTTCGGGGTCACGCGTCGGGTCCGGCTGCCCCGCCGCAACGGCCTCCTCGATCAGGGCGAGCCCTCGCGGGTCGTCCATCCACTCGTGCAGGGTCGACCCGGCGGTCAACGGGGGAGCGATCGAGGGTGCGTCGACGCGCACCGTTCGGGTCAGCGGGAGGTCGCGCGAGTGCGGGCCGACCTCGACGACGAACTCGCCCGCCTCCACCACCCACCGCCCGAGCAGCTCGGACCAGAAGGAGAAGGCCCGCTGGTCAAGCGTGATCGCCACCTTCCGGGACGCGCCGGGCTCCAGCGCGACCTTCGCGAACCCCTTCAGCTCACGAACCGGTCGCGCTACCGAGGCCTCGATGTCGCGCACGTAGACCTGGACGACCTGCGCCCCTGCGACCGCGCCGGTGTTGGTGACCGTGAGGGTGACCTCGGCCGCGAGGTCCGCGCCGGCGACCGATCCCGAGATCGCGACGGTCAGGTCCGACATCGCGAAGGTCGTGTACGACAGGCCGAAGCCGAACGGGAAGGCGACGTCGGTCTCCGTGGCGTCGTAGCCGCGGTAACCGATGAACAGCCCCTCGCCGTAGCGCACCACCTGGGAGTCGCCGGGGAAGTTGAGGAACGACGAGTTGTCCTGCAACCGGTGCGGGACGGTCTCGGCCAGCCGTCCTGACGGGTTGACCGCGCCCGAGAGGACGTCGGCGATCGCGCCGCCGGCCGCCTGCCCGCCCAGCCAGGCCTCGACGACGGCCCGGGCGTGCGGGGTGACCTCGCCGAGCTCGACGGTCGAGCCGTTCACGAGCACGACGACGACGTTCGGGTTCGCCGCCGCGACGGCGCGCAGGGCGTCCAGCTGCGTGGCGGGCAGGCGCATGTGGGTGCGGTCGAAGCCCTCCGACTCGTCGGCGCCCGGGAGGCCGATCAGCATCACCACCGCCTCCGCGGAGGAGGCCACCTCGGCGGCCTGCTCGTGCAGTGCTGCGTGGTCGGCTGCGGGGTCGTCGAGCGTGTAGCCCGGCGCGAAGGCGACGTCCGCGAACGTCGCGCTCAGCTCGTCGAGGGCGGTCTCGACCAGGGTGGGGTTGACCTGGGAGCTGCCTGCGCCCTGGAACCGAGGGGTGCGGGCGAACTCCCCGATCACCGCGACCCGCGTCGCCGGCGCCAATGGCAGAAGCGCTCCCTCGTTCTTCAGCAGCACCACCGACTCGGCCGCCGCGGCCCGGGCAAGGGCGTGATGGGCGTCGACGTCGTACTGCTCGTCGAGGTCGAGCACGTCCTTGCCCTTGCGCACCAGGTCGAGCACGGCTCGGACCCGGGCGTCGAGGACCTGCTCGTCGAGCTCGCCCGCCTGGACCGCGGCGACGATCTGGTCCGGGCTGCGGGGCAGGTTCGGCGGCATCTCCAGGTCGAGGCCGGCCGCGACCGCGGGCACGCGGTGGTAGACCGCGCCCCAGTCGGACATCACCAGCCCGTCGAACCCGAACTCCTCGCGCAGCACGGTGGTGAGCAGCCACGAGTTTTCCGAGGCCGACACCCCGTTGACCTTGTTGTACGAGCACATCACCGTCCACGGTTGGCTGCCCGTCACGATGCGTTCGAACGCCGGCAGGTAGATCTCGCGCAGCGTTCGCTCGTCGACCCGGGCGTCGACGCGCTGCCGGTCGGTCTCCTGGTTGTTCGCCGCGTAGTGCTTCACCGACGTCCCGACGCCCCGCGACTGGATGCCCTCGACGATGCCCACGCCCAGCTCCCCGGCCAGGAACGGGTCCTCGGAGAAGTACTCGAAGTTGCGCCCGCACAAGGGCGAGCGCTTCATGTTGATCCCCGGTCCCAGGATCATCGACAGGTTGCACGCACGGGCCTCCTGCGCCAGCGCCGCCCCGATCCGGCGCAGCAGCTCCGGGTTCCAGGACGAGGCCACCGCCGACGCCGTCGGGAAGCACGTCGCCGGGAGGCTGCCGCCCAGCCCGACGTGGTCGCCCTGTCCGGGCTGCGCCCGCAGGCCGTGCGGGCCGTCCGAGACCATGATCCTCGGGATGCCGAGCCGCTCGATCGGCGCGGTGAACCAGAACGACGAGCCCGACGTCAGCGACGCCTTCTCCGCCAGGGTCAGCTCGGCCAGCACTGCGTCGATGTCGAGACTCACGGCAACGATGCCTCTCGCTTCGGGGAAGGAGCGTTCCACCGTTGTAGTCCATGCGCGCTCGTCGAGGACACGGTGTCAGCCGCGCGGGCAGCGCTCGTCGACGAAGAAGGACACGGTGTCGGCGATGTCGTCGACGTGCCCGGCCCGCCGGGCCGGGATCGCGGCGGCGCGTTCCTGCACGTACTGCTCCCAGGGCACCCCGATGCGTTCCGCGGTCGCCTTCGTCATGTCGTCAGGCATCGGGGCTTTCCTTCGGGGGTGGGTGGAGGTCCGCACCGGTCAGGCCGAGCTCGGCGAGGATGGCGTCGTTGTGCTCACCGAGCGCCGGGACGGGGCCCATCGGCAGCTCGACGTCGCGGAAGATCATCGGAGGCAGGATCGCGCGGATGTGGCCGGCCTCGGTCGCCACGTCGCGCCACCGGTCGCGTTCGGCGAGCTGCGGGTGCTGCAGGACATCGGCGGTGCCGTTGATCTGCGCGGCGGGGATGCCGACCTTGGCGAGCTGGTCGTCCAGGTCGGCCGTCGTCCAGGTCCGGGTGTAGCCGCCGACGAGGGCGTCGCACTCGACGCGGTTGGCCACCCTGGCGACGTTGGTGGCGAACCGCGGGTCGTCGGCGTGCTGCGGTGCGCCGAAGACATCGGTGACGAGCGTCCGCCAGCCGCGGTCGTTCTGCACGCCGATGAGGATCTGGCCGTCGGCGGTGGGGTAGGCGTCGTACGGGGCGATCGCGGCGTGGCTCAGGCCCATGCGCGGGATCTGGCGCCCTCCGTAGAGCTGCATGTAGAGGGGGTGGCCCATCCACTCGACGGCGGAGTCGAACATCGACACGTCGACGACGGCGCCGTCGCCGGTGTTGCCGCGGCGGACGAGTGCACCGAGCACGGACATGGCGGCGTAGAGGCCCGCCGCGATGTCGGCGCTGGGTACACCGGTCTTGGTCGGCGTGTCCGGGGTGCCGGTGACCGAGACCATCCCGGACTCGGCCTGGATCAGCATGTCGTAGGCCTTGCGGTCCCTGCGCGGACCGCTGGATCCGTAGCCGGAGATGTTCACGACGATCAGCCGGGGATCCGCGGCACGCAGGGTGTCGCCGTCGAGTCCCAGGCGTTCGACGACACCGGGGGCGGTGTTGTGCAGGAACA
>Ga0307513_10000683_pt1 | contig 48775 bp, 62 predicted proteins | sample 15_EM_MG_FD_202174 | JGI IMG/M metagenome (GOLD analysis project Ga0307513, IMG submission 202174) | Populus trichocarpa ectomycorrhiza microbial communities from riparian zone in the Pacific Northwest, United States - 15_EM | ecosystem: Host-associated > Plants > Roots > Unclassified | place... | reverse complement strand
CCCCCCCCCCACTGTAACCGCATAGGGTAGTATTCCCTGTCTTGGATCACTAGCTTGTCATTCAGCGTGGCCCGGCAGCCTGGTTAGATCTCCTTCCGCCGATTTTCCACGGTTTTCCCGTGCGACTCCAGTTTCCCACACAAACCCCGGCGTAAATCCCTTGCCTCCTTCAAAAAAACCCACCTATTCCTCCTGCATCTACCGCGTTACCGCTGCTTGCCTTGCATCTGGCTTTTGTCCCCCGCGGCAATTCTGGGGACCTGACAGGTCCGGCGAAACCCTCGAGCGCCAATCTCATTCCCCCCTCCTGGTCCTGTATGTATACTTGCAAAGTCAACACGCCTGCTCTACACATAACCTCCATTCAACCGAGGAAAGCGAGCAAAAGCAACGGCTGTCCCAAACTCCGGCCGTCGCCATCGCGTTATCCTCCCCCTGTTTCTCCCAGACACGGAATGAATGTACCCCGGGCATTACATCAATCTCGAACCCTAATCCAATATCAAACCCCGCGGAAGACCCCGCAAACCACACCGTGTCAACCGACCTATACAGTCTCACAGAACACGCCAATCCAATCCGATGAGCGGACTCTACTCATTCATCCCATAGGAAAAGGGAAGGCATGATGATCATCAACGGAACTATCCCAATCTAATCCTTTTGAAAGGAACACTTTACCAGAACCTGCGAAATGAATTACACGACATACAGTTTAAATCCCCACACCTTCCGGAACATCGTTCCCCTCTAATCTACCTTTTTTTCTCCCTCGCCCGAATTCGAGCGCAGATTCGCTTCAGAAACGAGATCTAAAAATCCGACAACTCCAGCCCCATTGATGTATTGCTATCTCCATCACCCCTATCGAGAAGCACACATCTCGCCGGCAGGGAAGCGGAAGCCACAAAGACTACCAGAGAGACTCCCGTGACCAAATAGAGGTTTGAGTGCTTTCAGATTTCCAAACCCAGTCAAAACGGATCTTCCGTTTCTCCCCCCCTTTGTTGATCCCTCGATCCTCCCATGACTCGTGTTTCTGAATCGTGTCGGAAGAAGGCATCTGCCCGGGTACTACACTGCAATCTCACGCGCGGCGCTGTCCATGGATCAGGACGTGCAGAAGCGGAAGTGAATAGGGCTGACACCCCCGCTCCATATTCGCGGTCCAGAAGCGCATGCCAAGTAGACGTACGAGAGAGCATCGCCATTCAAGTCTGCCAAAGGCATTATCCCCGAAGTCCCGGAAACCCCCCAGGCAAGTGCCGATGAGCTGTCGTGATAAATTCCTCACGCGGATCACTGACCACTGGGAAGAATAAATCTGGCGGCCGTATACATGTAGCATTCCAAACAAAGGTCAAATACATCCAGGCTGCGGCCTGCACGACAGAGCCACCCAGTTTAGAAAGAAAGGGAAACATACGATTACGGTAAAAGACGTCAAAGGGATGTGAAAGGGGGATAAGCTACGGGATGAGATTGATAAGATGATCGAATGAAGGTGGTGGTTATGAAGAGATGTCTCTGTGTCCGAGGGAAACATATGGTGGTAGTGAGGAAACGTCCACGAGGCGTAGAATGATATAATTATGGCGTGACGAGTGAGATGCTCGAGTAGGAAAACATCGATGAAGGGAGGGGAGGAGTGCGCAAGTGCAAGGGTGAGTGGTGCCACCGAGAAAGCGGGAGGAATGGGCGTTGGGGTCTCTCAAGCCGCATTCATTGCAAGTTCGATTGGGCAATCTGCATTCGTGATCTGCGTCGACGTGAACCGGCTCCCGATCAACCCCGCAATTCGCATCTCCAGTACAAGTCTGAAACGAAGACCTATACATCGAAAGAAAGTTAGAAGAATACGACGTTTTAGAGGTACAAGCGACAAAAGAACGTACCCGGTCTCTCGCCATCTGGGTATTGTCCCGAGTTTCTGCAAGCGTTGTACCAACTCGCCCCTGGAAGAGCCAAGGTGTAAGTCCCGCAACGTTCGAAAAGAGTACGAGGGAGGGAAAAAGCCATACACGTGAGATCGCTGCTATTATCCGCAACATACGAAAAGTTCATCGGTACTTGGACCCTCGTAAATCGCTTTGCAGGAACGGTGAGCCCAAACATATCACCATTTCCAACATCGGCACCTGTCCCGAGGTCAGAGATGAGGGCATTTATGTGGGTGAACTTCAAAGGCAAGAAATTTGATCCCGTATCGATCTCCAGTTCCGCAAAAGCGGGGAACGAGAAGTTTGCGGGGGAGACTGAAAACCTTGATGGGATGGAGCTGTTAAAGTCACCGGTCGCAGGTGAGAGTGGTGTATCTTGACTGAAGGCGAACTTGGGCACGCGAGGGATCAAAAAGGCAAGGAGAAGTCCGGTCCTAAACAACGATGGTCGACGGTAATCAGCCTCGGTTACTCTTAGAGCCGGAATGCACGACTCACGCTATACACAACCCAAAGACAAAGTAGACGGTGAACCTCCAGGTGAACCAACCCCCGCACATGCCTCGCTCTCCTCTCCTCCACTCCTTCCATTTCTGACCCCGAGCTTCGGCCTTTCGTTCCTTCTTACCGTTCCGACTCATGTCGCGCAATTCCGAAGCCTTCCATTCGGGACCAAGGGCGGGGACAGTAACCATCTCTACATGTGTCCCTGTGGCACTGGCGGTATCCTCGTGCTTAAGACTTCCACGAGAAATTGGCTGGTACCTATTCCACAGCTCGGTCAGCAACGCCTCACCCACAAAAAAAGCACATTTGCTCACACCGGCTCGGGATCGACAAATGCCGTACTGTATCTCGGTCCAGCATTATTAAAATCCGCAAAGACATCCCACTTTCCATCAGTATTTCCTCCCAAATGATCCTCCTCGTCATATCCACCCTTGAGTGGTTCCGTTCTCCCAGCGTCAAAGAACGAATTTTGATTATACCCAGCCGATCTTGTACCGCCGTTCAAAAGTTCGGTGCTCGGTCTCGGCTGCCCAACGTCTTGGTTATAGTACGAAGAAGCGGAGTCGTATCGGTTTCTTTGGGCCTGCGCTGTATTCCCTGAGTAGTCGTTGTTCAAGGCGTCACCGGACGGTCTGCCGCCGTAAAACGAAGAGACGTGAGATTTTCTGTCGGGATCCATGGCCGAGAGGGCGTAGATTCAAGGAGGATAAACGAATGTGGGTAGGAAGACGGACGGTGTGTCGTCGAGGTTTTGTCGAGACAACGGTCAAGCGACCTTGATCGGAGTTTGAAAAGCCGAACCTTCGCATGTCCCGCTGGAATGATTTCAAAACGAACTTTGACCACTCCCCGTCTCGCTTTGCTGTCCTGACCCGTCCGCGGCAAGTGGTCTCGCTCCTAGGAACTGACTGTTATGGCGGAGCGATACCCATCTTCCCTGCGTTCTGTAAAAACTGCCCGGTCTCTTCGAAGACGCTCCGGAACGTTCAGCCAGGACGCGCAGGACGAGACACCAGAATCGGACACCGTCCAAGCTCCCTCCAGGTCTTCTACCCGTGCTAGCTCTTCGTCGGTGGTCTCTGGGAAATCCCGCAGGATGTCTACTATTGTGGAAGATGGAGGCCCATCACCTTCCGAATCTCATCGACGAACTTCCGGACGCGTTTCTGCGCTCAAAGACGTTCCGCTTCCACCCTTACCTACACCGTCTCCAAACCCAGCCAGCGGCAGGTTCCTGGATCCGGACGACCTCAGCTACTATGATCGACATGACGACTATCCGCGATTCTTCAGCGATGTACCCTTGACTCCTGCACTGAAATCCCCGGACTTGGAACGCGACGGAAACTCCTCTAGGTTCAGCTCTCATCTTCCGACTCCGGATTTCTCCAGACAAAATTCTATCCGTTCCCGCTTCTCGATACCAAGATTGTCACCTGATTCACGTCAACAGAAGGATTCGGATTCCATCACCACCCTCCGGACAAGAATCAACGACTGGAGGTCGGATGCTGAAACCCTCTCACGTAACCGGCCACCCCTGGTACCTGCCTCAAGTAGTAACTGGACACAGAAGTGGCCGAAGCCCCGTCTGAACCCCAGATCGCTCGGAGGGCTGGTTGCTGCGGTCGAAGAGAGCGAGGGTCTTGGATTCGACAAACCGGATACATGGACAACACACAAATGGGTTCTCCTAATGTCAATCCTGATGGCTTTTGGGTATTCTTCTGTGGGGTTGGTGTATGCTATGCTTACGTGGTTCAGAGGTGAACGCTATCATTCCTCTACTTGTGCCATTTTTGACTTCCAATAGGCTGGAAACACGCAGAGGTCATGTACACAGCGGACAGCGATATCCTGGTTTACATCACCGTCGCGGCATCTATTCAGATTTTCACGTCCTTGGTTGGACTCTGCGGGGCCGTTCTAAATTCTCGACCTATTCTGGCCGTTTACTGCCTTCTGCTTTGGCCCTCGTTCATTTCGCTGGCGGTCGTAGGTTACGCGAGTTACAAACGGACGGAGTTCGCTCTCGACAGGAAGCTGAACCTGGCGTGGAGCCAATGGTATAATCCCGGAGACAGACTCGCAATCCAAACTTCCCTCGGGTGCTGTGGCTATTACAATCCCCTGCACCAAGCCATATCCAGCAAAAGGTGTTTCCCGAGGACGACCCTTCCGGGTTGCAAAGCAAAACTATACTTATTCGAGAAGCAAACCCTGAGGATGATTTGGTCAACGGCATTCTCGCTGGTTCCTCTGCACATCCTCGTTATCTGTTTATCCCTGCTGTGCTCGAACCACGTCACGGAGACGTTCGGCAAGGGCATCGTCCCAAAGAGGTATAGGTTAGGTTTGAGCGACGTCCAACTGGAGGCCGAGTCGCTTGGGTACGGGCGGTTTAGGAACGGGGGTGGGGTGATCGAGCGACCAAGCGAGTCAAAGGGGGGCGTCAGCATGATTGTTCGAGAAGACCGGAGGTAGATTGTACCGCTTCTCGGCGGCGGACGGGGTTGGCGGTTGGAGGGCTGTACAAGAAGCGCTGTGGAAACTGGGGACCGAACTTGGGATGTGGCATATAGCGTGGTACAAAACAGATTACAGCTCGGACCTTGCGCAGTCGAATATAGATCTTTTGGTCAAGATGTGATTGGGGAGACTCATAAGCTCTATTCGCGCATCCTTGATCCGTGTGGATCCGTTTCAAATGACCCGCAGCTGCGTCATCCCGAATCCTCTCGGCGCGTGTGGCATGAACTTGGCTCGACGCCCGAAACAATATCGCCGGCTGCGGCACCGTAGTGTCTCGAGGGCCTCGAGGCAACTAATACAGATTGGCGACAATCGGATTCGCCTCGCGTAATTCATCATCCAACAAGTGAAACCTAGCAGGCTCGTTTGCAGATGAACGCCTAAGGTGCCCCCGGGCGAACCCTGGGCACCGGTAACCTGATGACTTCGGGGATTCCTTCGGTCCAATTATAACAAATTACCTAATAGTATACTTCTTCATGAGCACCCGCCGATCTGGGAAAGCCGCGGATGCAATAAAAGCAAAACGAATTCGACCGTGGAAGCGATATAGGGGGGGCCGTGGACGGTGGAGCGACCACGTGCGGCCGAGACAGACGAAGCAAAGAGGGGCGGAAGCAAAACTCCACCGTTTCGATCCCCGAATGACTCTTAGCCTGCATTCTTGTTGAGATCATCCTCCGGGGCAAATACTTGTGTACTATGAAACCCCCACAGACCGTTTGCCGAACGATATCCTCGAGCTCACGGCTGACGCATACCGACGGACGACTGGTGACAAATCCAAGGGACTGTGTCCTCGGCTCGTCATTCGTGGTGATCCTTACCGGAACTTTTACACCCGCACTGCCCACCGAGACGAAGCAACGTGCTCACACAAAAAGGGCGTAATGGGTCATCGATTCATCGAGAACAAGACTACATCAACGGACTACTAGGGGAAAAGCGTAACAGCTACAGAACGCGCCGGGCGAGCCTAATTATGTGCGACTACGACAACGACAACAACGAGAGGGCGGGGGGAGGGACGTGGGAAACGAAGGGGATGGTCCACAACAATGCGGAAAGACGAGCTAGACAACACTTGGAGATAGATAAAGGAGAGACGTGACGTTGTGAAGGGTGATGATGTGAAGTTAGAATGTCGTTATCGGCTGCCGAGGCTCGTAGCGGTATCTATGCGGATGGGGTCAGTAGAGTGAAGAACAAAGAGAGAAGTTGCGCTCACGAATGTTATGAGGGGCGAGCACCTCCGTCATACGGCGGTGAGCTGTTGTCGTAGCGGGGGGGATGAACGTAAGCCGGGGGTGGGGGATTGAGGACTGTCGCCCTGAGCGCTGCCAACGGGCGACCAACGAGAGGAGCGCCTCGCATGTGGGCCATCCGGATTACGTCGCTGGTAGGCGGCTTGGGGGTGGAGAGGGGACCGGTGGACGTCCCCAACTTTGCTTTCCACGTCCAGAACTTCCAGATGAGGGCGATCAAGATGACTGAGTGAGACCGGTATCAGTATCGAAATAAATGCGGGGACGCAAGACAGAAAGACCAACCCCCGAACAGAATTGGCCAGAAGATGAGGCTGGTATAGCGCGGGTGTCCGTCGCTACGAGGGGCGTGGGGGGAAGGGGAACTGGATGCGGCCATGGGGGACATCCGTAGAGTGTGGGGAGGGGTGGGGGTGGACGGTGTAGTGGGGGGAGAGGGTTTTAGATTTCATGATTTCTTGCGGGCCTTTTATACCCTTGAGGCTGCGCAGATGGAAATCCAGGATAAATCTGAGTATTCGAGGATGGGTGTCGTTTGGCGAAGGAGTCAGAGATCACGTGCACGAAATGCGGGCGTCCAGGTCAATCCGTGGCGATCAACGGCTACTCGGGACTCATCCGCTTTTCCCTTGGGGTTTGTTGGACGAGAGAAGACGTGGTGGATGGAAGAGATGGGAAGGTTAGGATGAATTGCGTTCGCAGGCATTCCCGCCGATCGGGGTGTGCTTTATAATTTCTTGGACTCCCGGTCTAGGGTTACTCTGCCGTGTTACAGAAATAGGGTCTGCTCTGCGGGGGTATATACACAATATGTACGTCTGATAACAATAAAAAGGTTTCTTTAATTTCGTCCAAGTCTCCTTATCTTCGTGTCGAAAATAATGTCAATCCTAAATGCTCGTAATCCCCGGGACCGGACAGCCAGCCCCGCTGCTGGTGCATTCGGTGGGGGAGGGACTGGGACCTTCAGACGGGGTATATGGAGGTAATGTGTCCACAGAATCTGGTCCGTGGTGTCTCCGGATTGAGGGGTTCAGCACGGGAACGAGGGGTGTGATGGTAGGTGCGTTTCGTAACGGCCTCGCGGTTTGTGGCGGACCTATCCCACAATCCGTTCAGCCATCTGGTGAAAGAGATACGACTCTGAGAATGGACACACCCCGTGAAAAGCAAGCCCCAGCCTTTTCCCTCAGCAATCTGACGAACTCTCGGAGGGATGGGAACAACCTCCGCCACCAAAGGAAAGCAATCACGAGCAAGAGGAAGCAGACTGATTGATTGGGCAGTAGCGCCCCGTCAGCCGCTGGTCCGAAGACCTGGAAACAAGTTCTCACATAACATCCCGCACATTATCCCTACGGTGTTCGATGAGCTGTTGGGTCTGTCGGAAACGAAGGCTGGGAGGAACATGAGACGACTTGGGGCGTGAAAGAAAGCGACGCACGACCTCTCTCGCTCGCTTATTTAAATACTATCCCGACACGTCCAATGCTGTCCATGCGTCGGCGGCAATAATGGTCTCTCTATCTCTTTGGGTCAAGATCTTAAAGGGGACAAGGAAGTGATTCTCTCCGACGCGCAGTCGGATGAAATAACAGCCCTCCCACTTTGATCTCAGCGATAGATATCTAGGTGCCCACCACCGCGGCTCGCCAAGCGTTGATCAGGGGGGCGCACAGATGTGAGGGAGCCAAGGGGGATTGGCGATTTCGAGGGCGAGGTTGATCCGGATTTTGGACAGAACAAGTACAGAAGCTTCCGGAAAAAATTAGGAAAAATCAAATTCCCAACGTTAGTCTTGAAGAATTTTGCTTCCCTGTCCTTCCATCGAACGAGCACCGCCCTCTCCGATGTTCATCGGGCCGGGGGACCAGTGCCTTGGGTTCTCTTCGGCAGGAACAAGAAAAGGGATGCGTCATTGCGAGCCCCACAATGCAATTCGAAAGAAAGATAGGCTTGGAGACAATGGCGGTACGAGAGGGAACGTTCCACAAGCGGTCCGATATCGCGTGCATACGACGAAATGCGAGGTCTGACTCCCTCTGCGTGGTGAGCACGGTAGATCATGAGATTTACCCGCGCGTCCACACCCCGCATGCAGGTGGGGAACCCGTTCCCGCGACGGGGATTTACAACTCCGCGGCGAAATCTCGGCCAAGGCCCTGGGGGGGGAGTGGGTGTGAAACGCATCAGGGCCTTTCCGCTCGGAAGAACCTTCGGGCTTCCCGGGCCTGGGCCATCAGATATCCGGAAAGCGAACAAGTCCCATGCCAAGCCCCTTTCCGAGGCTGCAGCAGAATTATCTCATAGGCCCTCAGCAACCCTTCGCACGGGGACGAGGCTGTGCACGCCGCTCGAGAAGACCGGCCGGTCAATTTATTACGTATGGCATCGGGTGCCGCTGCGCCCACAGCGTACCACACCGCCCCAGAACCCATGCTCTGGATCCAGGACAAAGGTTCCTCCGCAGCACACAAGAATCCTTCCTCTCCTGGCCCCCTACCGGCATGGTTTTGTCACCAAGTCCCACATTCAAAGCCCCTACTCGGAACAGCGACCGCGCGCGATCCTCTCCCACATCCTTATCCGCTCTTCCATCGCCGAGATGTTCTCCGTATCGAACACCCCGCACTTCGCACCGTGCTCCGAACGACGCCAAACTAGTTCGTCCATCTTCATCAAGAACTCCACAACGTTCTTGATTTCCCCCAGGGTACGGGGTCGATCGGTTGCAGATCTCGGGTCATCGTCCAGTGGGAGCTTTAGTTTCAACGCGTCTGTGATTTCCTAATGTTGTTTTAGGGGCGGCGTCAGTCAATGTGTCTGTCAGCTGTCGTGAGGTAACATACAAGAAGAAGTTGTTTTGCCTCTTGTTCCGAAAGCAGGTCCACCCATCGTCTTGGGGCGTCCATCGACGGTGGCGAAGCCGAGCCTTTGGTGTGTCGCTGCGGGACGGCGGATCTCAACACACATAGCTTCGTTCTACGCATTCCATACCTGGGGATCGTCTGGAGAATCCTGGCCCCGATTTCCGGATGAGGAAACCGTACGAGGTATGCCGGGAAACAAACACCAACTTACTCTGCGTTGCGGGGCTGGCGTCAGAGGTTCACCAGACGGGGATTCCATCTGATCCTCGCGGTCAGAAACGGAGCGCGAAACGGTGATATTCCCTTCAAGACCCTGTCAAGAGAAGCACAGATATCAGCCTTTGTAAAGCGACGCCCGTATAATAAATTAAATGGCGTCAAAATCGTGCGCTCACCAGCTCGACATCGCCTCTGCCTTTCCCTATGATCAGTATGGATTAGCGTCAGAACCCACTTGAAGAACCTCCCCACGCCACACAAGTTTCCCAGCCTGGAGCGCGCAAAAACGCCCAGTGCACACGGGAAATCAAACCCCTCAAGGGAAAAATATAATAAAGAAGAAGAAGTGCAAACCTGAATGGTTTCGAGAGTGATCCGTTAACCCAGGACTATCTCTCAGTGGCCCCATCGTCGCGTTTTTTCTCTCGTAAAACGCTTTCACCTGACCCAGATCGACCCTACCGTCGGATCCTCTCTGGATCCTCGGGCCACGGTCAACGTCAGCCTTTTGAGAACCAGTGGCTCCAAGAGGCGGGTCGTGGTCAGCCCCATCTGAAGCGAGGAGGTTGAGCAAGAACTCAAACTCCTCGTCGGTGTCCCGGGTTGGCATCAGTCTGTAAAGTCGCACGAGAAGCCTGCAACACAACGAGGTCGATCTCTTCGGTGACTTCTTAGATTTTACGGTTTGCACAGCCCGATGATAATTATTCACCACCTGCAGGATATAGTTCAGCGCTCTGAACCCGTTTCCCACCCGAACTCACGGATTCAGTGGTGCGATCACAAAGAAGAAGCGAGTGGCCACCTCGGGTGTTGGCGCTACTAGGGCTAAAGCCACTTGAAGCCCGGCCTCCTTAACCGGCACGATCACTGTCATGTCCCGAACAAGTGACGACGACTCCTTCTTCGCCCAAGAGCGCGACCGCCTGGCATCAGAGATAACTTCCGTACGTCCCCGATGTATTCTTTTGGGGGTCTTTACATCATTGGATATTCGAAATCCAGGGTTTCGAAGAACTCCTCTCCCTGACGAACGTTCTAAACCGCCAAGTCGAAGAGGTCTTCTCAATGTCCGCAGAATACGAAACCGTGGCAAATCTCTGGAACTCGTTTCACCAAATCGTCCAAGATCAAGACGAAACTGCCACCACAAGTCAACCCGCCGAAACCGAAGACGGCCGCACGACCCCACTTCCAACAGGTCTCCCTGGGACCGGCACTCACATCGTCACAGACCAAATCAGAGAAAATACTTAGAATAGAGAGAGGAAACAAAGCGGAATACAGGACGTCGTCACACGGCAAGTAAAACTGAAGATCAATCATGTACTACAACCATGCTTTCGTAACCGGAACAACACGCAAGACAAAGAAACGCCCTCTCCTACTGCTGGAAGTCAGCCCAAGAGGCAACCTGTGCGTGATAGGACCAATATCAGTATATAGCCCAATCAACAACGGAAAGCGGTGTAAGCTTTACCCATGAGAATCCATTGAACATTGCTTGGTGTTGCGCGGATAGTTGTCCGTGTACTGGCGTCAGTGTCGGCTGTTCTCTTGTGAACTCCTCATCAAAATTGCTTGTGTCTGCGCTGCCATTCTGAAAAGCCCCGCAACCCCTTCAACCCACGATTCAATAGGAGCGGAACACTGAGAGGCTTACAATTGTAGGGCAGTACGGTGGGGGTATACGTTTGTTCATGACATCATCCCAGACGACGTCCTTGAAGAATGGTTGCCTCTTGATTTCTTCCGCATCCCCTTTACCGGAACCAAGACGACGATTTGGGTCTCGAGTGAGAAGCTACAAATGATGAACACTCAGCGGTTGGCCGGAACTGGCACCGCACTGGGCACGCCAAGTGGAAACGAACCTTCTGCAGAATAGAAACGGCATCTCTGGGCATCGTGATAGGGTATAGTGGTTCGTCCTCCAAGATGGCGTCGAAGATTTCATCTTCGTCATCACCACGGAACGGAGATTGGCCCAGAAGCATCTCGTACATCAGCACACCAAACGCCCACCAGTCTACCGCCCGACCATAACGTTGTTCAAGGAGAATCTAGTCACAACAAGGTTAATTCGCGCGTATCGCCGAGCGAACCCGTCGACTTTACCTCCGGCGCCATGAACTCGGGCGTACCGCAGAACGTGCTGGTGGTCGACCCGAACCACATGTCTTCCTTACACAACCCATAATCGGCGACCTTGACGTGACCGTCCAATGTCAAGAGGATATTGTCCAACTTCAGATCACTGCGGGAATGATTAAGCAAGCGGGCCGCTGGTGCTGCGGTAAATGACGCTCACCGATAAATGATGCCATTAGCATGGAAGTACTCCAACGCCAGCAACACTTCACACGCGTAGTACTTAGCCTGACGCAACGAGAACTGTTTCCTCTGGATGTGCAACATCAGGTCACCTCCGCTGACGTACTCCATTACAAAGTACACCCTAGTCTCTGTCTGGAAACACGAATGCAGTCCGAGCAAGAACGGATGCCTCTCTTTCGCGGCGGTCAAGAACACCCGTTTCTCGGATCGCGTGCTGCGAAGAACATCGTCATCTCAGCAAGCTGATAAGTCCCAGCGAAGCAACGACTCGCGTACCTTTCCACTTCATCGTTGTCAATAATGAACTCCTTCTTCAACACCTTGATGGCGTACAAGCTGTTCGTCTGCTTCTCTTCCGCCAACATGACTTTACCGAAGTTTCCTTTCCCGAGTACCGCAAGGAAGTTAAAATCGTCCAACCCCACCTTCCTCTTTCGCATCGATTGTGATTGTCGGTATTGTTGCTGTTGAACGACCTGTTGCTGTTGTTGTGGGGGAGGTTGGTACTGTTGTGGGGGTGGTTGTTGATACTGAGGTTGGGGAGGGGGTGTTGATATCGTTTGTGGTAGCCGTTGTTGTTGTGGGGGTCCAGGGCTAGGAGTGTACTGTTTCTGTGGTGGGGGAGGCGGTTTCTAAAGCCGACTTGTCAGTCTCGGGAAATACACCACCACGTTGAAACTTACATCATACCCGCTGTACCTGTCATCCCTTGGTGGAGGTTGTTGTAGGATTGCCTGCTGTTGCTCAAGGGGGAACGTTGGGGGCACGGGAATCCTTGCACCTGGGGGTCTCGGTGATGGTTGATGACCATGTGGACCAGGATAAGTCCCAGGGAGGGGTTGTTGTGGTTGTGGTTGCTGATGTCCATACCGATCCTGAGAAGGACTCTGCTGGCGAGGGGGTAGTTCTTGCTGCTGAACGGGGGCGGGGGGCTCCTGTATCCTCATTCGTTCCATGCCTTGATTCAACGTGTCTGAACTAGGACCAGGTTGCTGAGGGGGAATGACATGAGTTAGCGAGGGCTGTTTGACATGCTGCTTGGGTGTCCTGTCCTGTCGTATCCGGTTTATCTGCCGCCAGTCATCCAGAAGCTTGTTCGCAGTCTCCATTGACATACCGCAGAAGTCTGGGACAAGATGGGCGCAGTGGGCATGGCACGTAATGTCACATTCAGAACACTTTCGGGCATTCTTCCGACCAAGAGGCAACATATAACCGCAGTGACAACACCAGTTGGCTCCCAGGTTTGTGAGCGGTTCGAAACGGTGAGGAATCCTGTGGTTGATCTTTTCTTCATCTCCGTCCTGATAATAATCAGCGTACCGCGTCAGCGATAACAGGCAGATATACTCACCCCAGTGTTGGACTTGGATATACACTTCGTGACCACCTTCTCGTAACACTTCTTGTGGCAGGTATACCGACAGTCCTCGCATTGGTACCCAAGAGCGTTGAGTAAGAATTCGTTGCAGAAAGCGCACAAGATGAGTTGGTAGAATTGCTTCTGAACGAATTTGTGCCCATTCATTTCGTGGACTTCTTCCTTGCGCTTTCGCACTGCGCCCTGTCGACCGAGTCCGCCGACAGCTTCCAAAGGTCGCTTTCGTACGTTTTCCTTGGCTGTATTCCGTTAGCATAGCAGGCGCTCGCATTTTGGAGGGAAAGCTCACTGAAGTTTAAGCGTAGTGCTACCGCACCAACAGGCTCGACAGAGAAGAACGCTTCAACACCCTCTTGAGGGGGCATCCCAGGAGCGGGAGGTTGCATTCCAGCACTACCACCGGGGAAGCTCAACGGTGCGTCCATGCCACCCCCGCCGGCACCGAATGGGTCGGCGTTGTGTGGGCTTATGGCATCACTACCCATCGCGTTGGCAGTGACCCACCCACCCTGCCCACCTCCCATGACTCGCTGCCTCCTAAGAGCTTCGACAAGATCACTGGTCCTGATCCACAACAGTCCAATTGGGATTGGATGGACCTCGCTGGCCTGCTTATCATAGAAAGCGATTTCGATTTCAGTCGCTTTGTCCACCGGAATATCAAAGTCCTCGTTCCACCGGTCCGTTTTGGAATTATGAGACCGGGCACGTTGGGTACCGTCGACCTTTATTTGAACGAAGGTGTCGATGCCTGCCTTCGCAGCGGAACGTGACCTCGATATGAGTGGGGCATGGTCGAGTTCGTGAGCGCTCCGGAGGGATATGTGAAGGGTACCGGTCAACGATTTGGAACGAACGTTTTCTCCGCCTTTCTCTCCTGACGAAGAGAGATACGTGAATGAATGATCCAAGAAAGGGCGAGAGGTAGATCATTTTTGGGGAGAATGTGCGTACCTGGGGCAGGTTCAGGTTCCTCGGCCTCGCTTTCCATGATGAATAAATTTTTGTAGCGCTTCAGGGAAGCCTGGAGGAGTTGTATCTTTTTCTCGGATTCGACCCGTTTGGCATCCGCGTCTGCGCGTGATTTCTTATCGCCCTCGGCCTGGTAGAGCTTCACCATCTTATCAATCCCCTTCTTGTACTGTGTTTCAACCTGGAGCTTGAACTCGAGTTGGTGAAGCATTCGGGAGATCCTTGCCGTGGTGACAGGTGTATCGGCTTTGATAAGATCTAGGTTACTGTAGACCTTTTTCTGTGGGGGACCCATCCTGGAGTTCTCGGGACCGCCGGGTGGACGGCCGCCTGACCGCTGGTTGTACTCCGGAGAAGGGGAAGAAGGGGCGTGGTCTCTTTGTGAACCACCGCCTGAAGAGCCTTGGGCAAGCATCATCTTCTTGTTCTGGAGTTCACGGAGGGTGTCCTCGAAATAAGAGAGCTGTCGTTCGGCCTCTCTGATCTTTGCTTCATTGCGCCTAAGGACATCGGGATTCGAGGTGGCCTGGCGGAGGAGCTGGGAGGCCTCCAGGACCTTGCGTTCGGTTTGGATGCGCTTGTAGACATCCTGGATCTTCTGGTCGATGTCCGACGCCTGTCGATAAGAAAATGAGAATCTGCTGATAATTTTTACGAATTGTTTTGATTTTTGTGATTACCATTGAGGGTCAGTCTGCGATAACGGACAGAGGCCGTCGAGAGCAAATCGAAGATGGTCGTAGATGGGGAGAGAGGGAGAACTCGGACAGACAGATGATCTTGGTCACACCACTTTCACGCTTTCATGCCAACCTTGCGCTTGTCTTCACCGCTTCTCAAAACGACTGCGGATGGCCTCTCTCTCGCGGTGGGGATAACCCACCAGCTGAAGCTAGCCATCGACGACGAGCCAGTCTTAAAAATACATAAATTTCCGCCCCCGGAATCACTTGACATCCTCTCGTCTTCCAGCATACTCTTACGTCTCACTGGCTCATTTGAGGGGAAAGAGATCTCTACGGAGACGCTGCGGAGGTCGTCGCTTGTTGCGTATCTCCTTGAATATCTCAAATTGGTACGGAATGATCCCGCGTTTCGGCGCATACATAGCCTCCTCTTACACCTCACAGCATTGTACCCAATTGTTCATCGACGACATCTCTAACCCGTACGTCAGTGCTGACGGGACTCTCGAGTGTGCGCATCCTCCGCAATGGGTTCGGTGTGCTTTCTAACCATCGCTGACAGTCGCCATCACGTCGTCTCGTACGCTGCTGGACCCGGATGAACTGTCGATTGCTGCTGCCACTCTCGTTGCCATCAATTGGTCCTTTGCTTGGAAATCGACTACAACAGAGGAGACCTGTTGGTATCCACCTCCTCGAGCTCGATTTTTTTCTGAACGGCATTAGTTATGAACCCATTTTCCTCTCAGCACCTCCTTCCGGTTCAAAATCTGGTGAGCTCTGTTGTTGAAAAGGTTCTCTCCCGGGACTTTGTCAGGTAGGACACCACATTCGTCAATGAATCGATCGTCTGACCCCTGCCTAGGCGCTATCCTCTCATTTTTGGTTCTTGGAGAAACGTGGGCACCTCCTTATTTTCTTTTCTCTTTCTTCCAACATCACTGAGTCCATGCAGTCTCTTGATGCGGAAATGGATATGTTTCCTCAGGTGGTTCAGCCTATCTTGAATATCGTTGCTCGATCGCAAAATACCACCTTCCAAAAGAAATGCAGAAGTATTCTGAGAGCGAGTCCTATCTTCCCTATTTGTGGATCCGGACTGATGTCTGCGAAAGTCGCTGCGGAGGAGTAACAATGCCGCCTATGACAACTCATTGGATAGGTTCCAGGGCACTCTAGGCTCACTTACCTCAGACGGCGTTTCGACTTCACCCCATAGACCCCATAGGGACGATGAGCGGATTTTACTTCTCTCCCTACAGCGTCTGCATCGAACTTTGTTTCGTGCTGAACGCTTCAAGGTTTTGGCAACCTGTTTTGTGTCCAGCGAAGACTTCTGACGGATATCGTCAGGCTTCTACGTTTATCACAAAATCAGATGATCCCCTACACAATTCTGATCATTGTATACCATCATCAGATACGCTATTTGAATATGCCGGCTCGACGCCGTTCGAGAACCTAGAAGACCCCCGTCTAGATTCGGACGAAACCATGTTCACAGATTTGTTTACCGGATCTGAGCCCTCCCAAGACATAGGAAACATGGTTTGTGATTGCCTTCTGCCCGCCGCGTATCTAATCATTGATACAGAGTGCACCTCCTGTAATTCCCACGTATATGGTCAACCCGCAGCAGTCGAAATACTAATACCTCGGATGACGCAGCTCGAAACGATTGGTCCCGAAGAAACAGCTGAAACAGGTCACCTTTTCGAGGGAGAGACCGATGCGTTTACTTTGGCCGGATTGGACGACGGTTGGGAATCGATTAGTCTGCAAGCGAGCCCCATCCAAACATGGCAGCACCATTTCCTTGGCAACAACGACCTCGGTTACAGGGCTTTTGATCTGGATGCTTCTCCGACCGAGTTTCCCACTTGTCCAGATATTCCCCGGTTTTGTGACCTCGGTACCACCACTTTGGAACACCCTACGCTTGACCTGGATTCGGACGACGAGATGGGTGAAGAAGAGGCGGTCCTTGATTTTTAGGAGCTGTGGTGAGACGCATACTTAGTGTAGTAGTGAAATAGAAATTCGGCAACATAATTATTCGACAGTGTTTGTCATGAGACGAGCGGTGTCAATTGGAACTCCGCACGCAATCCACCCTCCACTCCATCCTGCTCTCAACTCTTGCCAACACCCAGCCCGCCGCCTGCGTCAATTCCGGCCTCGTTTCTTACTCAGAGTTCAGAGCCTACCGCCAGGGCCCATCAATCATGCTCCCAGCCAGGCGCAACAAGGTCGACATCAGCGTGCGTACCTCTTTCGATCCCACATCAGGCATCGCATCTTCAATCGCACACCTCGCCACGACTGCGCACGGTTCGAAGAGGGTGCATCGGTGTAGAAGATACGATTGATGCTGACCAACGCCTTTTCGATCTCACTTCACAGGCTATGAGCGAGGAGGAGCAGAAGCTCTTTCGTCTGTATGGCAAGCTCCCCACTCACAAGAATGTTTTGACGAAGATGCAGAAAGTTCGCCTCGAAACTTGCATTGCGGCACCTAGTGTATATTGACGACGTGCGATATGCAGGACCGGAAGTATTTCGATTCCGGAGACTATGCGTTGTCTAAAGCTGGCAAGGCTCCCCAGAACACCGTCGGTACTGCCATCCCCAATCCGGAGAAGTACGTCCATTCCCATCCCAACGAGTCCGTATATGTGGAATCCTCACACTGGTTTCTAGCATTCCCCACGCTTCCCCCACCCCAGCGACCAACTCCTCAAACCCCCACATCTCTGTTCAGATCTCCCCTGTTAATTCACCCACGAGCCCGGCGAAGGAAAGCTCGCTCTCACAGGAGTCCACCCTTGCCGATATTATGAACACCGATCCAAGCCCACCAGATACCACTGTCGAGACCGAGTCGGTCCCCGTGACGGACCTCAACGAAGTCCTCGATCCTGTCGATGCCCCTACCGAGGACGCCCCAGGAACCAAGCCAAAAACCACGGGATCTGGTTCCGGGGACTCGGATATCAAGATGGATTAGCTATCTGGAAGAGGGATATGCGTTTTTTTATAGCTTGGGAAACGTCTTCGGTCAGTCTAATCGTTGTACTTCAATCTGGTAAAACCCCCCGGAACCGATCCCAGTGGCAAAATTTATCCATCGACCCCCAGGTGTCTATTTGTCTCTCGCCAGAGAACGATTCCTTGTCTCTTTTCTCCTCTTTCCCTGTCGTCTTTGTACAACTTAGTTATCTGTGAGGCGATCAAATCCTGTTCGTCGCGGAATGGGCGCGCGGCCTAGTTACGAGGCCGAATGAAACTTGTACATTTTATGGAGATATTCCAGGTCGGATCCAGCCTCGGTAGAACCCTCTCAAAAGATGAAGCTTGAAGCTGGAGTGTATCGTCACGTCGCGACGCGCCCAAGTCTAAACAGGTATCTACTGGATGATCTTCTGGACCTTCTCTCCCCCGCCCACTTCCCAAGCGGTAATCTCCACCTTCCCGCTTTCATCCACTACAAACTGCACTCCGATTTTCGCCTTCCATCTCCCTTTCTCCTTCTTCCCATGATTCACAGGGATAACGATGCTCGTCAGAGCCGCACCATATTTCTCGATCACCTTCTCCTTCTCTTCGGTCTCCTCTGGCTCTTCCTCCTCGTCCTCGTCCTCGAGAGGGGGTACCTTGACCAACTCCACCTTGACGCTTTCTTTCACCTCCCACACCTCGAACCCGACCTTCGCTGAGTTGTTCTCCCCGAGGTCCACGTCAAATGTGTATTTTCTCCTTGCTGGGAGAGCGGTTTCCCTGAGGATCATAGGAATCCATTGACCACCCAGACCACCCTCCTCCACGCCTTCTTCAGGGAAGATCAACCCGAGGGTCTTACTCATAGACTTGAACTTTGCGAGTTCCGCCTCGGTATCAAACGCCGGAAGAAGGTCCTGATCATCAGCGATCTCCGCCAGAAGTTTCGCCTGAAGGACGGCACCCTTTGCCAAAATCGTGGTGGGGTCCGACGCACCACCACCCACGACGGTTCCAGCAGAGAAGGGGGTGATTACCGTCTCCTCGTTGAATCCGACACCCAGCACGGCCTCGTTAAACCCTGGTAGACATCCAGTTCCACCAGCGTGGACAATCTCATCTATGTCGTGCAGGTCAAGGCCTGTATCAGCCACGAGTTGTTTTACGCGGTCCGCGATCTTGGTATACACCTCCCGAGCTTCCATGTCGAATCGCATTCGGTTAATCGTCCCCGATAGGTCATAACCCTCTTTCAAACTCTCAACTGAACATGTGGCGGCGCCAGGGGAAGCGGAGATGGTTCGTTTTGTGTGTTCTATGGCGAGACGAAGTTTGGCCTCGGCGCGCTTGTCGACAGCGGAGGAGGAGGCGGTTACGGGGAGTGATAGGGGCACCTTGGTCTTCTTGGTGAATTCCTTCGCGAAGAACTTTATGAGTTTGTCATCGATGAGATCGGCACCGATCGTAGGGTCGGAGGAGGAAGCGAGTGGGTAAATGAGGCCGTGACGGATGGAGAGGATGGAGAGGGAAAGAGAGGAAGACCCGAGGTCTACTACGAGCTGAGTCCTGTCTTCTTTGAGGTCGGGGGAGGCGGGGCTGGTAACTGACTGGAGGGCGGCGGCGGCAATATCGTCAATTAGCTGGAGGACCTTGACACCAGCATCCTCTGTGGCCTTGACCAGAGCCTCGCGCTGGATCTTCTCGAACCACGTCGGAATGGCAATAACCACACCCTCGACCTTCTTTCCCAGGAAATCCTCGGCAGATTGAACAAGTGATTTGATGAGGATCGTATTGACCTCAGAGACGGTTAGGTACCGTTCTGCCGGTGTGGGCTCTGATCGTGGTGTGCCAAACTTTGAGGCGGAGGGGGTATTGACAGACGAAGTGACCGCAGAAGTAGGAAGAGGCTTGGGGGCAGGCTGGAGAATTGTGACTTTGTAGGCGGGTTCGTCTGGTTTCTCGGGATGTTGGATGACCGGGGCGGAAACCACTGGTTTATCCTTAGGTATCTCGGAAAATCTACAAATACAAGTGTTCAGCACAGCACCGCAGTCTATGGAAGGGGGATGGTATTCTCACTTTCTACCGAGGAGGTTCCTGAAGCCGATGATTGTGTTCTCCGAGTTTTTCACCAGCTGATGTTTTGCGCCGGTGCCGATATACTGTGTCCCGCATCATTCATGAGATCCAGATATTCTCGGGACAGTGAAATTCGTACAGTTTCTTCGCCATGGAAGGAAATCGCGGAGGCAATCTGGCGTTCACCGTCCTCGTTAGCAATACAGTCCGCCAGCCCTTCCTGCAACTCGAGTGAGCGATCACTTGATTCCGAATTGCGGACGCAGACCGACCTTGGACACGACTGCGATAGATGCGTAGGAATTCCCGTAGTTGATGCCAACGACCGTCGGTAATGAGGAGGAGGGGGCATCTATTGACGCGTTGGCTGACCCGTTTTGCGCCATTTGGACAGGGTGCTTCTGAAATTTTGAGCAGGAAGGGGGAAAGATAATCGACAGGTCACGTGGTCGCTTCGGCTGCACGCGACAGGGTGATAAAAGGCGTCCGAGTTGTTTTCCCAGTTGATCATCGTTCTCATCCGAGGTAAGGCCTCAGATCCGTGGGAGGGGATCACAATATACTTGCTGGACTGATCTGCTTCGCAAAATCAGGGACGAGCGGTCATGGATCTCGTGCAATTGTCCAAGCTCCAGCCCCCAAAGCCATCGCAATCAGTACATCGAGAGGAGTGCACGCAGTGTTTCGACAACCAGGTGCGAACCCAATGTCAGGGGGTTTCGATCCTGATTGCGATTGTAATTGTTTGGATTTGCAGGATGGTCCGCTTGGGATCGATGTCTGCTTGACTTGTTTCAACGGAGGGTGTCTTGGTGCCGAACGCCGCCACGCTTTTAACCACTATAAAAAATCTGGTCACAAGTTTGCGTTGAATGTGAAGAGGCGGAGGAAGCCCTCTTCCGGGAGGGTACGTTTTAGCCATCCCTTCCCACCCGCACTCCTGTCTGATACCGCCAATCAAGGGAGAAGACGAGGAACCTCCGACAAAGATGACAAAGCTCGCCATCGTGGAGGAACGCCAAGAAGACAAATATGCTCACACAACTGTTCTGAAATCATATGAGGATGGTCTTGAGCACCCAGAACTTTCTGCGGATCCCCTTGTTCAATCGCTTTCCGACAGTGTCCTCAAATCGCTCTCCTCCGCTCGGAAATCGGAGGTCAAATCTTGGGAAGAAGAGATTATAGTCTGCGAACACACACTGACAGTCGAACAACTTGCCACTGGGCCCATCCCTGCATCCGGACTCGCTCACTGTAACCGATGCGAACTAAAGGAGAACCTGTGGTTGTGCTTAACCTGTGGGTCACTTGGCTGCGGAAGGAACCAGTATGGTGGACTTGGCGGGAATGGCCATGGTCTCAACCACTTCGAGGAAACTGGTCACTCAATCAGTGTCAAACTTGGAACCATCACTCCCGAGGGCGAGGCAGGTCCGCTAAAACCACCTCCTGTATGCGGCTGGCGCTGACCCTCACTCTAACCAGATGTATACTGCTATATTTGCAACGACTCAAAAATCGACCCTGAACTAGCCTTGCATCTCTCGTCGTTCGGCATCAGTGTCCAGACACAGACGAAAACGGAAAAGTCAATGACAGAATTAGTGCGTTCCAATTACAACCTTTGGGGGAGCGATTCTGAGCGAAATACCAGCAAATCGAACACAACCTCACATACGACTTTTCCCTCACCAGTGAAGATGGAAAGGCACTTGAACCTGTTTTTGGACCTGGTCTCACGGGTCTTTCTAACCTTGGCAACAGGCAGGGTCGCTTTCCACGATGCTGCGCCTGACAATACTGACGGGCGCCCACACCGCAGCTGCTATATGGCTTCCGTCGTTCAAACCCTCTTCTCCCTCCCCTCATTCCAGGGGGACTACTACCCGTCCGCTGCCGACCATTGGGGAAAATGCACAGAGCCATTCCCTGCCGATTGCGTGATTTGTCAGATGCATAAACTCGCCGATGGTTTGCTCTCCGGTCGATATTCTGTCCCATCTTCCACTCGGGAGATCCCCCCTCTCTCTCATGATTCCCCCACTCCCGTCTTTCAGGACGGTGTACGCCCCATTGGATTCAAGACACTCATCGGAAAGGGGCATGAAGAGTTTTCCACGATGAAGCAACAGGACTCAGAGGAATTTTTCACCCATTTACTGAAGGTCCTTCGGCGCACACTCAAGCGGACCGAAGATACCGCTGGTGGTGTTGATCCAACCCAAGTTTTCACGTTTGCAATGGAACAGCGATTGCAGTGTACATCGTGTAACAGGGTGCGATACAGGAACGACGAGCTCGACACCGTTAGCGTTGTCGTTCCTGCCATCGAAGAGAGCAAGGATGCAGAAGGGAAGGCTATTTACAGAGATGTTTTATTGACGGATACCCTTGAGATCCTGACCGGGGACGAAGGACTGGAGTACGCCTGCCCGCAGTGCGATAAGACTGTCGTTGCACACAAGTACGCTCATCCTAAATGGCCTTAACCTCCCCCTCTCACAGTTTCGTAGGCGATCCCGATTTACTACATTCCCCGAGGTCCTTGTGATCCATGCGAAGAAATTCCAACTTGTGAACTGGGTCCCTACGAAACTCGACATCCCCATCAACCTCCCACCCTCTGATATCCTCAACCTGGACGAGTACATCGGAAAAGGATTGCAAGATACGGAAGTAGAAATTCCTGAGGACAAGTCAGGCAAGGATCGCCTGCTTTGTCGCAAGTTCAGTACTAAATCTGTGTATGATCCTGAAGAGTCTTCCGGGTTACCTACACCCGATGCTGAGGCGATGGCTCAACTCGAGGCGATGGGTTTCCCAACAATCCGCTGCCAGAAAGCGCTACTTGCTACCGGGAACGCTGATCCAACCGCTGCTATGGAATGGCTGTTCGCACATATGGAAGATCCTGGTACGAATCTTCGCCATACTGTAACGCTCGTAAGTCATTAACAAACACAGGCATCGATGACCCGATTCCTGTCAGCAGCAGCAGCAGCAAACCTAAGGGTCCGGAACCATCTCCGGAACAGGTTGCTATGCTGAGTGATATGGGATTCTCTCCTGCTCAGGCAAGGAAGGCGCTCCGTGAGACGGTGAGCCCCAGGTTATTCATCGACGGGATCCATCTCATTGGGTTGTTGAAGGGCGGTGATGCAGAGCGAGCGGTTGAATGGTTATTCAATCACCCCGATGAGACTGGGGAAGACGTGCCGATGGGTGATGTTTCTGAGGCATCTACCTCCAAAGCTAAGGATCTCCCAGGCACCAAGACGTTGCCGGCAAAGTACAGGCTCAAGGCTTTCATCTCCCACAAGGGGCCATCAGTGCACTCTGGTCATTACGTTGTTCACATCAAACAACCAGGCCTTGTTCCCGCAGGTTCCAGTAATAATGTGGATGGAGGGCCCGAGGAGGGTTGGGTCTTGTTCAATGACGAGAAGGTCGTGAAGGCGGATAAGGAGAGCGTAAGGGACCTGAAGCGCTTCGCATACTTGTATATCTTCGAGAGGATTTAAGCATCAGCGCACTCGTTGTATTTGTATCAGATTAGCAGAGAGGAAGTTCAATAACACCGAAATGTCACGCGTTTTGGATGTTCAACACGTGATGCGTGACCCCACGCGTCTTAACGCCCACCGTTCAGCGTCTTAACTTGGTTTGAACTCTGCAGCGATGGCGGCATCTATTCCACAGAAAGTCCTTTTGAAAAGGCTTGAGAAGGAGTTCCGTGAATATCTGCCAGAGGACTGTGACTATCTTCTTGATGAATGTACGCGCTCCTCAGTGGTTGTCCAACATCCACAACTCACCCACACGATAGGCGTAAAGCTATGCCAGAACTACGATCTAACGACCGAAGAACTGCGTTGGAAATGGGAGGCAGTCAAGCGTTTAAACCGAGAGACACACCGCCTAGATTCGTCCAATCTACATGAACTAAAGATATACATCGCCCAGGAGCAGGCAAAACCTACCAGGCCCACGAACAAGGGTTCGAGTGCACGGTTGTCGGGGGTCATGTCGGTGCGCGGTGGAGCCCCTGGATATGGCCCCGGAAGGATCCCGCGCCAATTTAACGAAGGATTCATGCCCGGCGTAAAGAGGGAAGATGTTGATCGCCAAGTTCCCGTCGCGGGATCGAGCAAGATCTCGTTTTTGCAGGTGGATAAGGTTGAAAGATGCGAATGTGGGTGCTTGGTTTGTGTAAACTTGTTGCATTCTAAATCTGCGCGTCTTTAGATCGTTACATGTACGAGAAACTGTCGGAGAGGAGTGATGGTACGTATTCCCCAGACTTGGCAGCGGTTAGCCATCGTTAACCGACTCTCACCCCACAAAGCACTGGATGAAAGGATTGACGATATGGCCGAAATTATCCGCCTACATTACGGCCTCCAGGAACTTTGCGATCCGGCCTCTGCGACAGAAGTACTTCCCTCCCTTCCGTTGATCGAGCGCTTTCAATAACCATATACCAGGAAGATGTGGTTGTCGTTGGAAGAGTCGTAGCTAATGCGGAACTCACAACAGCGTCTGGTCCGTCGAAGCTCAACGAAGCTTCAATTGCGCTCGAATCATCTCGGATGATGGGGTCTGGCGTACGCGTCCCCCTGAGGTTCAACACGCCACTCAAGATCCACGAGAGTACTCGAGTAGGATTCTTCCCCGGAGCGATTGTTGCGCTTAGAGGCCGCAATGGTGGCGGAGGCTGGTTCTCGGTCTCCGAAGTACTTTCTGTGGGTAAAAACCTCCAACATGTTTCCCTCACGCTCATAGAGTACGTCACAGCTGCCACGTATGAATGGTCCTCCACCTCCACCGAAGGAAGACGGCGAGGGCTCATTTAGTATGCTCATCGCGAGCGGCCCTTTCACTCCGGATGCCGATTTGCAGTACAAACCTTGGAAAAACCTCACGCAAGTTATATCCAAGGAGTCCCCCGATACGGTTTTATTGGTTGGTGCAAGCCTCTGCAATCTATACAGGAATGCTGATTCTAAACCAGCTCGGCCCCTTCGTAGATTCGTCCCACCCGCGGATAAAAAGTGGCGACATTGACGAGACACCAGAGCAACTTTTTGCGAACCACTTCGCACAAAGTATCGCGGATATCCTGGCGGAGAAACCTTCGATATCGTTCTTTGTGGTTCCAAGTGTCAGCGACATTCTCAGCGAACACGCTTCTTTCCCGCAGAGCGAATTCGACGCATCGTTACTGAGTCACAGTGTAAGAGCCCATCAAAGCTGGAGTCCATCCTTTACTGAACCCGGCTCTTAGCGCGTTCACCTTCTCACTAATCCATGTCGATTCTCCATCAACGGCATCAAATTTGCTGCTTCTACGGTGGATACCTTGTTTCATCTCAAGAAAGAGGAATTCGTGAAGCAAGGGCAACAAGCCGATGTTGAGCCAGGGAGTGAAGAGCCTCTGGATCCCATGGCCGAATTGTGTCGGTATATGTTGTGGCAACGGAGGTAGGCCTTGGCGTTTTGTTTTTTTGTACCAAAACGTGGAGATTTCTTACCTGGTTTAGTTTCTACCCTGTTTTCCCCCCTCCAACGGATATCGCGCACGAAGTTAATCTTGATATATCCCGTTCCAAATTACTTGATCTGGATCGTGGGACTCAAGATCATACCCCTCACGTACTCTTGGTCCCCAGCCGGTTGAAGCAATTCTCCAAGGTCAGTTGGTTCGTGTGAAACATCCTGCGGCGTCTATTGAAACACCCTTCGTAGCGGGTTGGCGGGGCAACCTTTATCAACCCATCTTTTGCGTCCAGGAGTTCGTACGCATTCTTGAAGTACTCCGGCCAGGAGGGTGGGGAAAGCGTTAACGTAGACATCCGGAAGTTATAGGATACCCTGTATCTGTTTTTGTGCAGCGAGGACAACCGGTTTTTACCCCAATCGCGCGTCTGTTCGACTAGCGGATAGGACATTGGGCATACCGCAGTCCACTTCCTGTCCCTTTTGGTGACGTACCATGCCTCAGACTCAGACAGACCGGATCCTTTCGGGGTTATAAAAGGAGGGGACAGCACGATCCTAAACGTAGAAAGAACGTGTAGGATATGCGTCACTGGCGGGATGGAGCAACATTGTCCGTCAGCGGGGCAGAAATTCAACCGAGCAGATCTTTATGGATACTCAGATTGGGACCCGGTTCTGCAGACAATAAGTTCATAGATGCTACGTGTGATACCAACACGCCAAACACATGATGAGAGACGCTATGAACCCTGCTATAAACGGCACTAGGAATGGGGTCACCCTGTCCTCGGGCTCGGGACCGGGGACGACTCTCCGCCGCAGATCCACTCCCCCTCTATCCATTTGGTCCATTATCATACCGCCTGCTTCGTTGCCTTGCGGCTGTGGGATGGGGTGGATGGGGTCATCCGGTAACGCCGGCGGATGTGGGTTCCTCAAGTTATTCCTAGTGAATATCCCTGCGAGGACCCGTTGTTGCTGCGCCAAACGTCGCCGTGGGGTCCAAACCTCTTCCAGGTGTCTTCGTAACTCCTCATCACGCTGTTGGGGTACTTCTTGTGCTCTCTGCTGATGCTGGCCAGCTCTGACGGGGAACAGATACGGGATCTTTGGTTGTGGTAAATGAACATCTGGCACCTCTGGCGCCGGGTGAACCTTCTGAAGCACGTTTGCAAATTGCAACGCAGGTCCGTGGCGTTGACGGGGAGCTTCCCACCCCTGACGACGACGATTAAGCTCTGGGTCCTGTGCCAGGTGCAGTAGTTCATTGGGGAAGAGCGGAGCCGGACGTGCTCGCAGTCGCGGACCCGTTGAGCCACTGGCCTCGCCTGTCGCCTTGGGCAACTCAACATGAAGTGCGCCTTTACCCATCTCTGGGTGTTCCTTCCGGTACTCCGCGATAGCCTTTTCCTGGGCTTCCTCAACCTGACAATAAGGTTGGGTACGGGAGTGAGGAGGGTACGAGGTGGGGAAGGTGGGTATACCTCTTTCTGGTGTCTTTCCTCAACTTTATCCCAGAGCAAGCATTTATTTGTATGATCTGCCCGTTGGGGCTGACCAGATCGAGACTGTGTTCGGTTCGTATTAATAAAGGAAATGACCGAAACAAAACACAACAAACTGTATTGAAATGTTCATAACCGGTGATGACCTCTCGACAAACGTAACATGAAAGAGTGCGGCAGTTGGGGCAAGTCATCTTGTTGCACTATAATGTTAGTGTTAACAGATGATGCGGTAGCACGAGGTAGTCGAGAAGACGAACGCCCGACTCTTTGATAAATGCTGTGTGCGGAGAGGATCAGAAAAATCTGTTATTGAAGAGGGTAACCAGGGCACACCTTTGCTGCATTGGGGACAGTTCCGCAAGAGTGCGTTTGCTGCAAACGGGATGTCACATAAGATCATACCATCAGCAATCGAATCGCTCACTCATCGCTTCTTCAACGACGTGACGAGCGTCACTCTTCTTGTCCTTGTCCGCCTCTTAGAGCGGGGTGAGAACGAGGTTTCCTCGACTGATCTACCACCAGAGGTGGCTACCCACCAGCGCACGATTTAGGTAGGTGATCCTAGGAACGTTCATCAGCCACGACCAAAGTCCGTGAAGAAACAGTCTCACAGGCCTCTTGCACTTGCGACAGGTAACAGCTCCACACTCCTCATTCTGACACCTGAAGAGCCTTTCGCTTGGATCATCTATCACGCCCTTGAATTCGCAATGGGGGCATTCTTCCAATCCATCTAGCCCGGCCATCTCGATCTCCTTCGCCTGCTTGAGCTTCTCGTATAAGGATAGAAGCTTTGGGGTGATGAAACGCTTCAGTTCCGATTCGGGAAATGGGAGTTTGCACCCAGATTGGTCGATACAGACGATCTTGAAATTGTGCTCTCCGAGGAGATTGGAAGTGTAGGCAGCCATACAGTCCGTGCAGAATAAGTGGGCGTCCGGACATTGAATTAAGTTGTGCTGCGAAGGGCTTAGCTAACGGGTCCAGAACGCTGCGAGTGCAGGAAACGTACGAAAGGGACAGGGGAGAAACAACACCCGCACTCAAAGCCGCCCTCCTCCTCAACCGGTGCATAAGAGTCTATTAGGGGAGTCTCTGTGGCTCCTTGTGGTTGATCCTGTAGGAATCCGTCGATCGCAGGGGCGGTCTGGAGTAACAGCCATGCTCTCTCCTCCTCGAAGTCATGGTCTTGCGTCTCCCTCTCCTTCCCCTTCTCCATAGGGACCTCGATCCTGCAGGCTTTCATCGTGGGGGGTGGCGTGTTGGATTCCATTTCTTCAGTGAGCTGGATGTGAGTCGGGGCGTATAATCCATTGTTTGAGGTTAGGACACGCCGGATGTAAAATCTTGGGATACGTGAGAAATCGTCATAAAGCTTGTCCTGGGTGGTGTGGCTAATCATTAGCCTGGTGCGGCATATTTGGGGTCTATTGGTAAAGGTCAACTCACAAGGGCCAGTGTTGTATAATGCACCCCGATAGGCTTTGGTCGGTCCACGCTCGCAAAGTCAATCCCGACCCTTGGCGGGGGTGGCCTCTCCAACACGTCTTCCATCTCCGAAACCTCCTCCTTGGTTTTTCCCTTCCCCGCTACATCCTTCTCGACTTTCAGGTAAGAGGGATCGTCAAGCAACCCTTGCAGAATCCTTTCCACAACTTGGTCGCCGTAGGTAGGATAGAGGTTTTCAATTAGTTCCATAGCGTGTTTCTGTGGAAAGTCGGGGATGACCTCCAGAATGAGGGCAAGATGCTCCGAATGGTTGACCGTGTCCAGTTCTTGGGTTGTGTGTGGCTCCGCCTCTGGTTCGGTGTGGATAAGTGGGACCTGGGAGAGGGGATCAGGAACAAGTAAATGGGTGGATGGGCCGGCCTGAGCAGCGGGAACATCGACGCCGACGTCCATGGGAAAGTCCTCTTTTACGTCGTCCCTATTTCGGTAGGACGAAATGTTGGACGTGGTGTTTTTGTTGAGCCCTGTCCGAAGCAGGTCGTCGTTGTCCAAATCTTCCGGCTCAGAATCGGTTAGTTCTATCACCCCGAGATCGACACGGGGAGGGTCGCGAGTGGCAGCGGGGGAGAAGATGGAGGTCACATAGTCCATCGCCGCGACGCAGAGTCAAATATAAGACAACAGCGCAGGCGGCGGAAAGTGTTTCAGCCAGGGTGTGGCAGACGGCGAGGGTGAATGGACTGAAAGTCGTGATCCGCCACATTTCATTGAACTAGTTCCTATTTTGGGAGCTGTGGCTGGGATCCCGTATCGTGACGCGCCTCCGCTTGAAAGTTCGCTTTTACGGAGACCAGGGGGACGGGAATCTATTCGATACAACCGGTCTTGAAAATGGACAATGGGTCAAATGCTCCCGATGTCGCCCAAAGGGACCCTGCTACCCCTAATACGCACAGAACTGGTGGTGGAGAGCAGATTTTGAAAGAAAATGACGTCACCCAAAGTCGATAACACCTGTCCACTCTCCTATCGCTACCGGCACGAGAAGCACAAAACGAAATAAACAAACGAACAAACGACGAAAAGGCTATACAACAGTCTTCGTCCAAGAAAGTGAAAGGGGAGATGACTCCACGCAATAATAAATTGGAGTCCGGAGATGTTGAAATGCACGACACAATCACCGGCCTCCAACACCGCCAGCGTGGCTCAATACCGCAGCAGATTTACCCGCTTTCCTCCCAAAGACCGCACCAGAGGTGAGCCCACTTCCCCCTGGATAGTTACTGTCACGGAGGTGTTCACCGATAGTCGGGACGTTAGGGAAAAGATGGACTTACTAGTAGAATAACCCCCCAACGATCTCTCCGGCTGCGAACAGACCAGCTATCGGCTTGCCGTTTTCAGAGATGACGCCAGCAGTGCCGGGATCGATTGACAAACCCCCGAACGTGAATGTAATCCCTGTGGCAACTTTGACGGCTACCAAGGGCGGCTGTTCGATGGTTTGAGCCCAGTTCGACTTAGGCAACTCCAAGGATGATCCGGTAGAAAGACCATCCTTGACGGCGGGATCCCATGTCTTCTCCGGATGGAGGCCTATGAACGAAGAAACAGCGTTGTTGAAGTCTCGCAGAGTTTCCACAAATCGATCTGGGTTTTCCAACCCTTGATGTGAGAGTTTCTCAGCCAGCTCTTCGACTGTTTGTGCAATCACCTTCTCCACAACCTCATCCGCGTACTCCTCTTTGCGCAGCCACGGCGTCACCTTAGTGTCGTAAACCTGGAACACATATCCTCCTTTTTGCTTCAGTATCTCACGTCCAAACTTGGCATATGTGTAGTTCCTGAAGTCTTCCCCTTCATCGACAAACCTGTCCCCATTAGCGTTAACCATAATTCCGAGAGGATACCCGGACTTCGTGTACTGGTTGCTCAAAAAACGGTCGCCAGCGTCCATCGAGGTATTGGCATCCCAGCAAGTACTGTGACACCCTCTCCAATCACCTCGGAACGTGGCACCTACGCGCTGGGCCATGAAGAGGGTTTCGCCAGTGTTGTGGGGGGTTCCTCGAACCTTTGCAAATCAGTTATTCTCCCGATACCGCATTTCACGCATGAACGGCGTACCCTGGCATTCATCCATTCGGATCCAAGGTATTTGTGCCGCATCTCACGGCTAGACTCGAACCCACCGGAGGCAAGGATGATAGACGTGGCCCTCAGAATGAGTAATTCATCGTCTTTCTTAACCTTGAGCCCGGAGACCCTGTCGTCCAACAACACCAGATCAATCGCCTCCGTGTTGAACCAGACTTCGACTCCAGATTCCTTAAGGGCTCGGTGGTGAGCTGCCACGAGACCTTTTCCACCATCCTCGACCGCGAGGACCATGCCGCCCCAGAACTTCTGCCTTCCGTCTACCAGGTAAGCTTGGCGGTGGAACGAAAGCACAAAGGGGATTTCGACCCGCTTCGAGAGCCACAAAACTGTGTCGTGGGAACCACCGACGAGGGCTTTGACCAATGCAGGGTCCGAGCGTCCATCCGAGAGGCGCATGATATCGTTGATAAATTGTTCATGGGTATAGGGTTCCATGTCGATCGTAGCCACGAGTTTCGGATCGACGTTGGGGGCGATATCAAGAATGTCCGCGAGACCGTCGTGGACGGTACGATAAGCACCCGCTGTGAAATAGCTATTCCCACCCACCCATTCTGACGGACACTTGTCGATCAGGAGGACGTGCTTGCAACCGCTGTCGATGGCCGAGAGGGCAGCTGAGCTCCCAGCGTTTCCGGAACCAACGACAATAACGTCAAACTTGAGGTGGCTCCCGGAGATGGAGGATGCCGCCTCTGTTGAAGAAGCTGGTAGGCAGGACATGCGATCGTTGGCGCTTGACTCGAGGGGAAGCAGGCGTGGGAAAGTGAGATGCCCATCAACCGACCAGGCAGCAACTTCCGCCTCCTATGAACTATGGAGTCCGCTTCTTCATCTACCAAGTCCAAACACAAGAGATCGCACGACAAAGACCGTGACTCGAGCAGCAGAAAACGCGCGAAGCACAAGCACCACAGCAAAAAGTTGGGCAAGAAGAATGAAGACCACCTGCACGTTGTGGACGATGATGTTGACGATGAAGATATGTGGGTTGAGAAGAACGTAGACATGGATGGAGAGAAGGTACTACTCGATGGTCCGACTTCTTTTTCTGCTAATCACAAGACAGGTGTTAACAGCTAATATCCCAACCGCAGAATCCCTCAAACTGACATCCCAAGCCCCAGCCCCCATCACAGGTTTACCGTCCCTCGTTACAGAAACACCAATAAAACGAGATGATTGGATGCTCGAGGGGACTTCAAAAGACGACCTCGACTCTAGTGCAGACTTCTTCTCGACGCTCGGTGGTGAAACGCGCAAGAAAAAGCAGCCACCCCCGGCTCCAGATCCCGACAAGGTATGGAAACCCCGACTAAGCCACCATCGTTCGCTGAGACCAATATGGAACATAGATGAGCATAAGTTCGAAGGAGCTGAACACGCAACTGAAGGATGGAAAGTCACTCGACGAGTACGCCGCACCGGCCCCCACGAAAGTCGTTCCTGGTGGCCCCGGTTCTCAATGGCGCATGATGCGTTTACGGAGAGTTTATGAGACTGCGGAAGAAGAGGGAAGACCTGTCGAGGAAGTCGCAACCGACCGATTTGGTTCTCTAGAGGCGTTCGAGGATGCGAAGGAGGAAAGGCGAATCCTGGACGAGAGGGAAGGGAGCAAACCCGAAGAGAAACCAAGAGGGCGGCCAAAGGAACCCGGGAAGAAGTTCTACTTTACCGACATCGGAAGTACTGGGTCAAGTCGAAGTTCTTCCTTCCGGAGGCCAGCTTTAGCTGGCGATAACGGTCTACCAATGCCTCCCGCTTCCAACCTAGGACCAAATCGACGATCAGAGCCCTCGAAACTTGGGTCACAAAGAGGAACACCTCAGGCCTCCACACCCATCCCTTCAGTTCTTACACCTTCCGTCGTCCCATCTAAAACAAGCTCTCGCGGACTTTCTCCTTCATCCCTCAACCGTTTACAAGCCAAGGTTCTCAAGGCAAAGCTGATGGGATCTCCTAACGCAGCCACTTTAGAGAAGGAATACGAGGAAGAACTGAAGAAAGCGAACGAGAGCCCCAGAACCGTCACAAAGGTGGAAGTCCTACCTACTCTCGATGGTCATGGACGTTTGTACGATGTCGGAACTGGGAAGGGCGGAGATACTCCTTTACCGCCAGGCAACCGGCGGAAGAAGGAAAAGGTCGAGACTCGAGATCCAAAGACCGGAGAGATCGTCCGGTACAACGCCGACGACGACACAACTACCCTAGGCGAGATGTTGAGGCAGGAGAAGTTCGGAGCGGGATCTACAGACCAGAAGGACTTTGATGGCCAACTTGCGAAGGCCATTATGGGCGATGGGAAGTTCGAGGTGGGCGGCCAGGCATTCTATCTTGCGCGGTTCACACTAACGCCCTACAAAGAATGACCTGGAATATATGGACGATAATGCCGAGAAGCTTGGTCGACGTAAGATGCGCTCTGACGCTATGAAGCGGCAATTCGCTATCAACGGTGACCAATTTTAACATGTTTGACCTCTTCGCCTACTAATCCTTCCCAGACTACAAGCGTACTCAGAAGGTTTTGGCCACATGTCCTTTCTGCTTTGGAGAGGATGATTCACCACCAAAAGCGCCGATGGTTACCCTCGGAACCAGAGTTTACCTCTCGTGTACAACACACGAGAGTCTAGTGGACGGACATTGCCTCATTGTCCCGATACAACACCACCTGACAATGCTTGAGGGAGACGACGACGTTTGGGATGAAGTTCGGGTAAGCCTTGTACGGCAGCCATTCTCCGGTCCCACTGACAGCACCACAGAATTTCATGAAGTGCCTCATGCGCATGTTTGCTGAAGAGGATAAAGGAGTCATCTTCTACGAAACCGTGCTGACACTAAAACATCAGAAACATACCTTGATCGAATGTGTCCCTGTCCCGTGGGGGGAGTTTGAGGTCCTCCCTGGCTACTTTCGGGTAGGCGGACGCCGTAATGTTGATTTGGAGTCCACTGACGCCCCACCGTAGCAATCTATCTTGACGTCTGAGACGGAATGGTCGCAACACAAAAAGTTAATCGACTTTTCTGCTCGGCCCGGTGGGTTCCGGAGGTCTATGGTCCCAAACCTCCCCTACTTTATGGTCCAGTTTGATTACAAAGGGGAGAAGGGGTACGGACACGTCATCGAGGGTACAAACGCCGCGGAGGAGACGGAAGAAGGCATGGACGAGGGTGAAAAAGGAGGTGGAGATTTCCCGAGGTCAGTGGCACTCTGAGAACCCCTGGTCGATTCTGATCGTACCCCCAGGTACTTCGCCGGTGAGATTATTGGAAATCTACTTGAGCTAGAGCCGCGCAGATGGAGGCGGCCACGAAAGGTTGATTGGAGGGAACAGAAGAACATAGTGGATGGCTTCAGAAAGAAGTATTTGCCATTCGATTGGACGGGTATGATCTCTTCTGCTCAGTAATTGTCACGATTGGCGAGGCTGAGCTCAACCGACGAGTGCCGTCGTCCACACTCGGAGTCATCTACACCCTTCGTTACTACCATTGCACAGCATTCTGTACCTGTATTCATATCAGCCGCCGCCACCACAATACTTCAATCTAGGATGACATCTTTCATTGTCGAGGCACATGTCGACCGTGCTATTCACCCTGAGTGGGCGGACAACCCTCAATGCGTGTTCTGCTTGATCTTACGAAATCAGCTACCCGCTTATAAACTATACGAGGACGAGAATGCTATCGCCATCCTAGGTCGGTCTCCCTTCGATATTGAACTCGGGACTGAAGTGCTGAAGGTTGAGAAAGACATTGCCCCGCTCAGACCAGGGCATACTCTTGTGATACCAAAGTTCCACCACAAACACATCTCGGAACTACCTGAGGAATATGCCGCCGGTGTTGGTCTAGTAGTTACCCGGGTTGCGAAAGCTATGACCAAAGGTTCGTCAGTTGATAAAACATCCCGACGATACGATATGTTGACCCTGCCATAGTCCTAGAGAATCCCGGGCTGAACGTCGTTGGGAACCAAGAATACGCGCAGGCTGTTCCCCACGTAAGGGTCAAACCCTCACCCAGACTATGGAATTGTTTTTCTGATTTTCTTTCTCGAAGGTTCACTACCACATCATTCCCGCCCCGCGACTTGACGGTCCGAGAGAGAGGAACAAGCACAAGACGCTAGTCCCACCGACCGAAAAACAAATGCACATCATGGAGTTGGAAGGGAGGACGGAGCTTGACGAAGATTTTGCCAAAGAATTCACGGATAAGATACGACGCGAACTGCCTCCGGCCGCGTTGAGCCATCTGTAGTTACCGCCATTACGCTTTCTGAAACCGAGCCGCGCATTGTCTACTACCACCATGAACGACGTCGACGACTGGTCCGAGGATGAGTCCTCCTCCGACGACCTGTACGGCGATCTCCCCCAGGCGCGACCCAAGAAGGCCTCCATTCCGGCTGTGCTTCAGGCCGGGTTCGATTCCTATTTCCTACACCAGGGGAAGACAACCAAAACATCGCCCGCGATCTTTTCGGCCCAGGTGGAACCACTCTCCGCTGAAGAGTACGCAGACGCGATAAAATCTGCGTCCGAGAAGTACAATCTTACGTATTCCGCTTCCCCTGCGATTCAAGAGTCGTTGTCGTACCAGTTCCCCAGGTTTTTGTTGGAACTTGAACAAGGTTTCAACCTCCTCTTCTACGGGTATGGTTCGAAACGCGCTCTATTAAATCGCTTCGCGGCTGAGGTGTGCTCGAAGCGCGGTCACGTCCTAGTTCTGAACGGATCCCAACCAAAGGCATCAATCAAGGACCTCCTGACTGGGATTGAGGCCATCCCCGCCGTTCAAAATTTTACAGGATCCACAGGTGCTGCCACGGGAAACTCCAACGAATCTCAGCTCGCCAGAATACGTGCTTGTTTCTCATCTTCGGACGTCAAACCCCTGTTCCTCGTCATCCACAACATCGATTCTCCAAATTTGCGCTCACCCAAAGTCAAATCCCAACTGGCCGCTCTAGCGAGCCACACACGCATCCACTTCATCGCGTCCATCGATCATGTCAACGCTCCGCTCCTGTGGACTGCTACGGAATGTTCGACGCGAAAACGAGACAACATCGACGAAGAGTCATTGAGTTACCACGTCCCTGGATTCTCGTGGCTGTGGCACGATCTCACTACCATGGCGTCCTACGATTTCGAACTCGCCCATGCCGACCGTTCCTCATACGCAGGGGCTTCGGCGAACACACAGACCGGTCGAGGAGGACCCGCCGGTCTTACCTCAGGAAACACCGTCATGTCCGAGTCCGCAGCCCAACACATCCTCGCATCCGTCACACAAAAAGCCAAGAAGATGTTCAAGCTTATGGCCGCCAAACAATTGGCGGTTATGGAGGAAGACGGTGAGGGAAAGACCCAAGACGACTTCGAACGCTACGGAATCTCCTACGACACGTTATTCACCAGCGTCCGGGATAATTTCATCGCTACCAACGATACCGCCATGAGGACCCTTCTTGGAGAGTTCAGAGATCACAGTCTCATCGTGGGGACCGGGGCAGGTGGCGCTGAGATTTTATGGATACCAATGAGGAGGGAACGGCTGAACAAGGTGGTGAAGGGGCTCGATGTTGAATAGGGACAGTAACATTCTGCAGATCTGACATTCAATGTACACGGAGGAATCCCCCAAGTGACTTATTCTATTAGAACGTGAAGGTAGTCTGGGGTTGACTGCGAGAAAAGGGTAGGTACTGCATATTAGAATTTCTCGATCATCTCCTCTCGTGCATGTTCGCCGGATCCCTGTGACTGTTCCATGGTGTTCTTAGTTGGGCTGCGCAGCACTTCCACGGCTCCTATATCCGTGCTATCAACAGGCGGATTATCTTCTTTCTTGTCGAAGTCGTGTGGTAACATGACCGCCCGATCGATGGACATGGGCAAACCTCTGTGTCGACCCCTGAGCATAACGGCACACATCAGGACCTTTGAACCAGTGTAAAGCGCCCCCGAGAAAGAATAGTTTGCCTGCGAGAGTCAGTCCGTTATACGAAGTGGCAAATGTGTGAAATACGCACGGTGGGTATCCCAAGACTCAGTCCGACAGTCCCGTATGCAGATACCATCTCGAAGACTTCACAGACGCGAGTAGGTAAGCCCCTGTAAAGAACGGGACATCGAAGCTTACTGAGTGAGAAGGTGTTGAACCAGATCGCGTCGGGGTTATTCTCAAGCTTCCTCCGCTCGATAAGGCACATCGCAATCAAGCAAAGAGCCATCCACCACATATCTAACCACCCCGTGGATTAGCCACGTACGGTCCAGGATGGTCTAGACTCACCGAACGACAATTGAGTCCTGGAGTGTTGTAGGAGGTAATTTCCCCAGATTGCGATTCTCGAGTCACCCTCGAGGTGCCACTCTTCGTCCTCGAAGACCCCCAACGAACGTTCCTCATAAACATTGGTCGATCGGACACTGTGTCTACGTGTCAGGGCTACATTTCCTCCAGAGCCCTTAGCCGCACCTCAGCGCTATGGGGTAAACTGCGATATACATCATGACGACATACAACACCCTTGCCGGTGTTAACCTTCAGGACTGGGATGCAGAGATCAAGAACCACGAACTTTAGTGCTGGTGCTACGGCGGCGAGTGGGACGACTTGGAAGCCTGCATTTCGAACAGAAATGGCTTGTAGCAATCCAATAAAGACCCTCGTTCCCGTTGGGACAGCTTCAACGACGGAGTTGCCTATGTTGAACACTAAGAAGCAGACCCAATCGGTGAAACTATCGCGCAAAGGACCAGTATTAGCTTATTTGACTGCAAAGGTTGCAGGTCGTCACTAACTTGATCACGACCAGTATTGCGAACAGTAGCCAGGTTTGCTGCGAGGGGAACATGTAAATGAAGCAACGACGTGGGTGATCAAGCAAAAAGCGAGCGGTTTTGTAGGTCTTTGAGGACTTCCATACAACTTTAGAATATGCCCAGCTGCAGGATGGCGTTATCAATGGGCAGCTGTGTCAGAAGAAAGAAAGTACACGCCCTTACATTGAAAAACGAATGCTGAAGCAATAGACCTGAAGGTGAGCAAACCTACGAAAGCAGACGAGGGAAACTCACAAAATCGGCTGAGATGATGAAATAAGTAAAGCCAGGGGAAAAAAATATCGTACACGCACAAACGCAGTATTTCCAGCCAGAACGCAGTAAATTAAGAAGACGATCATGGGATACGCCGTTTGGAAGAGGACCATATTCTGACTATTGCACGACCAATCAGTAGAGGACGATTGCGTGCTTGGGCACCCTTACTCGACGAGGGACATGCCCGTGTTTGCCCAAGCTCCTACGACCTGACACAAGGAAAACCTGTAGAGCATAAGTGAACACTTAGTAACGATTTCGAGAGTCCACTCACCAGATAGGGGATATGTTCCTATGTTGGGTTGGTATCAAAAAATTATCCTCCCAGCGAGGTGTCGATATGTAGGGAGCGACAACAACAAAGGGTATCGCCAACGAAAAAAAGTAATACTGATAAAAATTAAGTAACTGTCCAATATGACTGTCCACATCACCGTGACATACCAAGGGTACAGCCCACATCAACATGTTCAAAGCGCTTAACTCTATCCCTCCGAGTTCTTCTAACTGATCTTCCGTAAGTCCGTGGAACACAGAGTTCCTTCCAACTATCGTAGGAAACGAAAGGTAAGGAACCACTGTGCTGCTTCCGTGGAAGCCCTGTGAAGTGTGTACGGTGTCCGCGGGGAGCAAGGTCGCTGTACGCGGCACTGTCACCGTGCGTTTAACTTTCTGGTGGAATCCAGGAAATAGCCTCCGTGAGACTTCCGAGATCGTGTTATGCTGTTGTATCTGCGGAGGTCTGCGAGGGACGGTGGGGGGATCTTTGGCGGTGTTGGGAGAAAGCGTCACTGACAACCCGGACGCAGGGTGCGAATCTAAGACGATCGGTTGGTCATTTGGGTGAACCCTGCATTGGACGAGGAGGGTTTACCGGAATTCCAATCGGTGGACAGAATTGGCTGGGGGGCTTCATCCACTCGTCGAATCGTCTGGGTAGAGGGTGGGGGTTTCGTTCTTTGTATTACATTCGCCGATTCGGTTTGCCGATCATCAAGTCGGGGTGCTGTGTTCTGTGCTTCGATCTCTCGCTTACGCTTTGCGTTATGCTCGACGACTCCAACAAGATGTTTGATGAAGTAGTGCCTGAGGCGGGGTATCGGCTGACGGGCACACGTGAAATCGACGAAAACTCACCTCCTGGATACGACTACCACCCAAGATACCGTCACAGGCGATCCGAGGATTTGCAAAATAACCAGAATAGCCTGTTGCCACGTAGTGAGAGAGCTCAGGTCAATAGTACCCAGGCCCGTCCCTGTGGCTGCGCTGACGCAGACGAAGAGGGAATCGATGTATCTGATGTTGAATTCCCCATTGGATGCCCATAAGATGACGGACCAGAACAGCGGGATTAAGATGCTGAAACAAAGGCAGCGCCGGGCGGTCAGGGTTGAATGGGCCTTGGAGCGGAAGTCTGTACGCTCACAAGGATAGCACATGCACTCGGAAAAAGTTCAGATGGGCTTTGAGCCATGAGAAGGCCATTTTCGCCCGACTACGACGCTTCAGGTAGAGTAGCGATAGCGAAAATAACTCAAAGACCCTCCATTCACTGCGATGGGTATGAGTCACGTGGGGGAAACCAGTGATGGGGCCGAGGTAGCGAGGATTTATTGGAGGTGATTTTCGACGGAAAAGATCGTTTTCGGGGAAAGATGACCACTCGAGATGCGTTCTTGCCCAAATGCGGGAAATTGAGAGGGTAAGTAAATTCTCGTCGAGCTTCTCATTTGGAACAGGGCCGAGCCAGTTTTTGAAGCGCCAGGAGCTACGTGTTTACTAGACCAGACGGCGTTCAGCACGGACGGGCACTCGGCGCACTAGGGCTGGACTTTCCGAAGGTGGGTTTGTTCTCCCCCTAAGCAGCTTCATCGATGCCTGGAGCTGAGCCACGGTTTCCGAGCCGGTCACCACCAATGAGAAGAAGCCAGGGATTGCTGGATTCCACCACACACACCACTTCACGAAGAAACAGAAAGCGGGACTCGAAGTCCAACCGGAGGGGATGAACATATTAGACTACACCGCTTTGACGCCCGTATTTACGGAGAATCAGCGCAGGGACCGAGATACGAGGCCCAAGACTGGTCATGGTGGCGACTCCTGATGCGAACCAATGGGCCTAGAAGGCCTCATTCTTGACACGGGATGCAGGGGACGTGGAGGCTGCCACGCTCTTCACTCAAAATAAGCTTGCAACATAAGAGAGAATATTAGTAAACGACGAACATCCGACTGCGGAGAGCGCGGGCGCGTACTGTTGGTCCCACTTATTCATCTGGGGCTCTGGGTTCCGAAAACAACCTCGGCATTGTGGTTGACGTACTAATGGTCTCTGTACTTCGATGCGGGATCTAGGATGGACGCGGGAGGTCGTATGTAATGTGCTGCCTGTTAGTCTCTCAAAATCTCTCAACCGCATGTGGGAGTATACTTGGCTTTGTGGCGTCGGACAGATGCGATACCCTCGAAGTCTCGTGTCTAGCCGAGACCCCACGTGGCCCACGTCTTCTTTTTGTGAACTCGGGTGGATCAGAGGTCAAGTCTTCAGCTCCAGGCCTTGATTGGTGGTGGGAGATCTTACCATCCCAGACTCCCACCCAACCGTCGCGTGAATGGACAAGCCAAATCTGGTTAGCGTGAGGCAGGATGTATACCAGGGCTTGGGATATTTCCTCTTTTGATATGTTTCTGGGGAGGAGTGGCTTCGGAGAGGGCCCTGGAGTCACGCCATATTCTGTTCATCGAAAGTCGTATGGACAGCAGCCGGATACTCGCTAATAGACCTCAGCTAGTGGCACCCTTCTAGTACGGCGGATATACATCCCTAGTCTTACGGATAGTCACCCACTCTTTGACGGTAACCCACCACAATCACCCGCGTATTTTCCCCACCACTACTTTGACAGCGGCTTTCGCCGTACTCCCCACCACCTTCCCAGCCTCCCCGGCATATCTGACCCCTGAGGAGAGACCCCTTGATTGAATGTCGACACCGGTGTGGCGGACCTCCAGGTCCCGAGACGGGTGAGCTGTAATTGATGTGAGGAGAAACGATCGAAACGGGTAGGGTGCACTCGTACGTGGACCAGGACGCTTCTGAGGGGCGGCGCTGGCAAAGGCGGCGAGGGCAAGAAGGAAGATGGCGGGTCTGGTAAACATGACGAGAGGGATGATAAATGTGGCTGGTCGTAAGAAGGCACCGGGCCTGAGGATGGAAGGCTGGGAATAAGGATGAAGGAGTGCCTGCACTGGGGAAACCTGGTGTTGGATAGAGGGCTTTATATCCCCCCGGATACAGCATGCAATATTCCGTGGCTGCCACCGGGTCTCCTGCCCCGCGCAAGAGGGTGGTTCATCACGGCGTGGGCGAACTCCTGATGGTGATGGAAAAAAGCAGGGCGAGTGGAGGGTTCGCGATCCGGGGTCTGACCCGGTGTCCAAACCCCCGAAACTACATAGCGGTTTGCGAATGGAAGCGAGCACAACACTTGGACTCTCGTCCGCTTCCATACGCAAAGGACCGTATGTCAGAAAGCTGGCTCTGCAATCTGAAGGACACTGGGGCGCGCGAGACCATGCTTCGGTCCGGTCTTGGTGATGATGATCAGGGGTTAGCGAATGTCCGATCCAAGTGGGTATCGCGTCGCGTTGACGTGGTCGCGGTGGGCGATGATCACGACGCGTATGGTTCGGGAGTCTGCAATCCGTCTGACGGGTCGCGGTGGCCTTCTACCGGGTAACCGAGGGGGACGATGTGCCCATGACATTGTGAGGACTAGCTGACCGCCCGCGAACTTGTAGAACGGCGCCCTATCCCGGCTCCCTGGACAGTAATTAGTCTGAACTTTCTATGCAATGTTCATCATAATCTGAATTTGTTGGGCGACGCACCGATGCTTACTGATATTGTGACCGGGACATGCTGCCCCGAGTCCACGCCCCACGCAAAAACCCTCGTGCTGTTCGAACACTATCGCTCCGGACTTGCCGGGTAATCCTAGCTTGCACCACACCAGGGACCCTCCAACCCCAAGTCAGACCTGTGCCTTTGTTCTTTCCCTTTCGTTTTGGGTGTTGGTTCATTGTGCAGAGGCAGTCACATGTTACAGTCTGCAAGGTTTGAGAGGGTGTGGCGCCCCAGGCTCGCATTTTTCATGCGTCCTTCCCGTAGATACAAGAGCCCAAACTCCTGATATCGCGTACCGCCCGCCACTCGGGTCAGCGATGGTCGCAACCGACCGGAGGATGGCGAGGCACACCACACAAGGGTGAGCTACCACATTCGATTTGCCTCCCCCCCAGCCAACGGGAGCGCGTGACACGGTCTTGGATATAATGAGCGGGGCCGTGGGCCAATCGTGAGTAGCATCCAAGTTCATCTGTCGCTTTTGTATGTAGATTTAACGTGACCGCAAATGCGATGGCTAGGCCCGCTGTCACTGACGATGAGGTTGTTCATGCCAGGAGTTCGGGCCGTAAGCGTGCTGGTACTTCGCAGCCACTGAGGTCAGAATAGGCCCTACCCTCGCTCTGTCCCTCGTTGTCCAACTCCGATCCCCTTCCGTTTCTGGAGTCTGCACCCGTTGGGGGTGGGGTCGGGAGCGTCGAAAATGACAGCAAGTGGCGTAACCAGCGTATGCGATCCTATAAACCCCAGGTCAAGAACCAGCTGGAGGTTGACGTTGATCATGATTGTGATCAACCACTAACGATCACCTTCAGTTCCCGGTTGGTTCCCAGAAATGTTGGGAACTAGACGACGGGTACTCAATGCTCTCTCAAACGGAACGGTCAGAACGTCCTTTACCTGAAGCAAGTAATATACAGTCTAGGTCAAGTAAAAGTGGTGCCCATTGTACAAGATAAAAGGTGGAAAGAATGTAAGGGAATAAAGATACCGGCCATATACAAACCAAGACAATGAGACGAGGGGGAATGGAAAACACTATATACTACAAGAATCCGCTTTCCTGCAACAACCGCGCCATCTTCTCATCCTCACGCTCTCGAGGTTCCCTGTCCAGACTGAGGTTCCAGAAATAATCACTCAGATCTCGTCCATCATCAAACGGACGTAGCGAGTCTTCGATGAATGATACCACTGAAGAGACGATGTGAAGGGAGTAGGGAGTTAACTGCCATCGTTTGATGTCTTCAATAACCTCTGCAGCCTTCTGCCTCTTACGGAAGTTGATCAGGTTCGGGCCGATCATGTTGGGGTTCTCGTTAATGAAGGTCAGCTGCGTGAGGAAGACGCCTGCAAACCGATGAGTACCGGACCATCCACTCCGAAGTCCGGGAATCCCTCACCAATGAATGGAACACATGGAGCCATGATGGTTGACAACTTGTGACGATAGTTACCAAAGTTTTTGTTGGTATTCATCATGGTCTCGCACTGCGATAACATCGTCATGAACCGCTGGGGGACTTGTTCCCATGTCCGCTTCAATCGACGGATCGGAGTGGTGTTCAAACCAGCGACGATGGCAATCATTGACGGGAAGTTATGTAGACTCTTGCAGCGCTAGAAGGATTGGCATCAGTTACGGTGCCGCGGTTGGAGGTGACGAGGACCCACATCAGCGATAGCGATGAAGTGTTTCACGACACTTGCCCTACGCCTGGAATCGTCCTTGGCCAGGACCGTCTCGGCAACCCAGTTTGCAATCTTGTTTGCAAATTGGATAACCAAGGAGATGTTGTCGTTGGCGTCACCTTTCTGATCCCTGGATCTCTGTAGACATTCTATTGGTCGGATCTTCTGGTACAAATGACTCTCCATCAGGGTTAGTTGTCTCGCCATTTCCAATGGATCGACATCAGACAGCTTCATTTCACCCTTCTTTGACGTCTTGGGCTGAATTGACGGTGGCGGGGGATCGGGTTGGGCGGAAGTTGTCAACCTTGCATCCCCTCGTTGCTGAGGTGTACTTCAATTTCGACGCCCCCAACACACGAGAGAAACCAGACTCACAGCACGCTCAATATGGATCCCCAACTGTTTCGCAGCGGCAAAGCTCTGTACCTCCTCATTGGAGATGAACTCTTTCATTCGCTCAAAGATGAACGAGTCTTCTTCCTCCAGAATGTCACTGTCGACTATCATCGACTTGAAGGTATTAAGAATTCTGATGCCGGTGTTTAGCGTCAATCAAAAGAGGACTTCAAGCAGGAGCCAACCTAGCTCGGACCACGTGTTGCTTTAACCTCTTCCACTCTTCATGTTCTGCAGGAGTGATATTTTCTGGAGGTCGTATCCAGAATCTAGCCGCAAGATGATCGAACAGCTCATTCGTTGTAGTGAACGACTTGTACGTCATCAAGAACGTCTTGTTATACTTAGTGTCTGCGAACCGATGGGCGGTGAGTATATGGGTAAGGATGTCAAACCGGGAGGTTGACCTGGTGCGTCATGTGTCGTAAGCCTCTCTACAAGGGCTTGTATTGTGCCTCCCTTAACAGTACCCTCTGGATCCGTTTGAAGGTCCTCTGGTGCATGATCCGACCGCAAGTACCATTTCTTGAAGTCCGCATTGACCTTATCAATATAAGCCTGAGGAGCATCATCACCAAGGATCTTGCGTAATTTGGCTGCTCTGGGTGGGCTCTTTGCGGATGCAGCTAAAACAACCTTTCAGTCCAACCCAGAGAACCGGAATGTCGGGGGTGAACGCACGATTGTCTTCCCCAAGGAATCTATCGATATCCGAATCAAGGTCGGTCCTTGGCGTCAACGCACCCGATCCGTTGAGCATCGAGTCCAACCCATCGCGTGACCACGTTGGAGTTATTGACCCTCCACCTGGCTCACCGTAACTCTCGCTCAACGGCTCCAAACTCGTCTCCGAGCTTTGCGAAGGGTTCCTGTACAACACCGATGATCCGACCGACGATGATTCGCTGCCTGTCAATTTCGTCTTCGGGTCGGGTCTTCTGAACGCCAGTTCCATATTCACCACCTCGTCCTCCGCCTCCGTCTCCGATTGTGAGGACGCGCCAGCAATACGCGGGAGCGTGACAACAGCTGCAATTCGACTCTCGATGATGCTGACGCGAGACATTCTCCATTCGATTGATCCGTTGTACTCTCCCTGACCGAGCTCGGCTTGATCATGGCCCACGGATAGCAACGCCTCGAAAGTCTCACAAACGACACCCAAGTTCGCTTGCAGAACCGCCGTCAGAGATAAGAGCTGATGCCAAGAAGCGGGGAAGTCGGTAGTGGCTGAGCGTAGGGTCTGAAGAGCCATCAAAATCGTACCACCCTCATCGTAAACCGCTTGAACGGCGACTTCCAGCTTTCGAACAAGCCTCCGCGCTTTGTCGACGGTCTGAAGGTACAACTCCCGGTTTGGCGTGGCTCCAGTATCCACGTTAAATCCATCGACGTCAACATGCCTGGCGACGTGGATCGTCGAGACATAATCGATGCACTCTGATAGCCTTGAGAGGAAATCGCGAGACTGCGTGACGACATCTGCAGGCCGGACAAATTAGCCAAAGATCTCGATCAAAGGTTATTTCACCGGGGAACGCACCCGGTTCACCAAACGCATCAAATTTCGTATCAACCAGTGCGGTTCTCTTCCCATCAATCCCTGTGACGAGGCCCTTCAAATCTGCGATGACTTCAACCGATAACTGCCTGTTCGGAGCCTCATCCTCTCCTTCTAACGCTAGCCATCCAAAGCCCTTCCATCCGGCCGCGGCACCACCTCCAACCAGCCCCAACCCTACATGCTCTGACTCAAACACGCCATACAACCTCTTTATCACGTTCGCGTCCGAGGACTGGGCGTTCTGTTCCAAAAACCTCTGTACTTCCGTGACAAACGCGACCACAGCCCTATCGAGTTCTCCTGCATCGCCCTCCATACGCATGGGCTTATCGGCCACCTGAGTATGGTTTGCCTCGTACTGAACCGCCAGCGTCGACAAGACCAATTTCGAAAGGGTTCCAGCCACCTTGCGTTGTGCGGGCTTCAAGTGAGCCTGAAGCGCCTGGGAGGGAGGGGTGGTTCGTATATGCCGAGTGTCTCGGGGATAGAGGTTGCTCGTGATCTGACTTGATGGGGTAGCAGAGACATAAAGCAAATTGCGCACGCTGTAAACGACAGCTAGAACCCGGTCGTTTAGCTCGTGCCCATATCGACCAGGAGAGGTATTATCGTGAGTTTGAATGTATTGAACGACATTCCCGATCGCTTCTCGGGCGGCAACCGCAAGTTGATTGACCGAGTCGGGGGGCGGGGCGGTCAAAGCTTGTTGGAGTTCTTGGGCGGAGCGCTCAGCTGGCGTGAGTTCGCTCGACAAGGAGTGGGTCAGTTGGGTGGCTGTAGGCTTTGGTGGACCCGCGCTCGTGGTAGCCCTAAGGCTTGAAGAAGACTTCTCCCTACCCAAAACGCCGGGGACAGGTTGCACGTCTGAATCGTCCGAGTGTACGCTGTATCGGTCGCTTTCGCTGCCGGATGCGACGCTTGTCTGCGAGGCTACGCGCGCGGTGGATGATGCATGGGAGGGACCGTCAGCAGGGGCGACATCAGTCTGAGATGGGCCGGGATCTCGGCTGGCCTGGCCTGGCTGCTGGGTGCTCGCTGACGGCATGGTCAAACTTATCGCTCCGTCAACCGTGTTGAGAAAGTAGTAGGATAGCCCGTCGTCAGCCAATACCCTCTTCCATGGCTCGGGGGTGCTAGTCCGTCTCGGAACACCAAATCCGGCACCGTTCCGAGGGTCATTGATGGTCGCCACATCTGTGGAATCATTCCCAACGCGATCAGCTCACCATAATGAGAGTCGGTCGGAAGGAGGGCTCACCTTCCGATATGTCCTGATCCACGTCCTGCGGAAGATCGCGAGACTGCTGACCCGTTTGGGTGTTCAAATAGTAGATCTAAACAAATGACGCCGAGGAACCAGTAAGCGCCCATAACAAAGTATGTCGCGGATGGAGTATTAGGATATGTCGTAAATGCGAAGGAATATTCCAAGGAAGGAAAGGCGGAGAAAACAGAATTGGAACAAGGAAAAATCGTGCTCACCCGCCCGTCCGCAGAGACCCGCGGCACCCAAAAGTCGCTTGACTGAGTCCCAGACCTCGGATATGGCACATCCCCCTGCAAGGCGATTACTGGGGCAGCGCTATTCTGCTGCGGGTAGGTGTCATTGTTCGTGTGTGGTTGAGTGTTTTGAGAGTGCGAGAGTGTATGAGAATGCGGCTGAAGAGCGCCATGGAGCGTCCCGTGGCCCTGGTCCCACTCTTGAGAGGTGGCGACGTTTTGTGGGGGCGTGAGTCCGAAGTTGGGCGTATGACCGACGGTAGCCTGGGCATTTTGGAACTCGAGCTGAGCTACGGCTGCAGCTTCGGCGGCGGCGAGGGCGGCGTCGGCCTCCTGATCAGAGATGACGGTCACATAGTTTGACGGAAACCATCCACGCTCCTGACCGAGCAGACCATCCCACCATCCTGATTCCAGCCTGGTGAGAACCTCGATGATGTCGTCCCTGCGGAAGGAGAGGGAGGAGTCGTTATCGGTCTGATAGTCGAAGAGTGCACGGCAGAAAAAGGTCGAGAGGAACTGTTCCTCCTCCGGTTGTTGCTGGGCGGGGTCGGGACCAAGAGACATGGTTTGTGCTCTCGAGTTGAAGACTTCAGCGGCCATTACTAGACCCGACGTCTCGCGTGGTGGTGGTTAGTGAAGCCGAGGCGACAATGGGCAGATGGCTTCGCAGACAGGATGGCCGTGCTTGAGCATATACGTACGGAGATCAACTCCCAAAGCGGCGTCTGCCCACATTACGCACGTGACTCTACATTTCAGTGGTGTCTACCAAGCAACCAGCCGAGAACCAATGCTGATACTACCAATCCGCCTTCCAGTTTGTGTGGTATGCTACGCCAGTCACCATACAGCCTATAGGATAACGTCGTCGGTTCTGACGGAACCGAGACCGATTCAACCTCGATCGGAGGCGAGGGCGAGGATGGGGGTTCTGGCGGGGGGATGGCCGCTATCACCGTGTCCAGTCGAGTTTCAAGTTGCCTAATCGCCTCTTCCAGCACACCCTTTGTCTCCTCGGACAACTCCTCGACCTTCTTCTCAAACGTGCCGGCCAGCCTGCGCCTTTTCCAGGGTTCGACGATCAGAGTGGCCATGATAAAGACGAGCAAGTTGAGTGCCAATGCAGCCATTGATCCATACGTCGATGCACTTCGGATTTTGTCGGACCAGACTTGTTCCTCGTGGTACCTCGCCAAGATGGACCGAAGAAGTTCGTTCAACTCTCCCTCGACATCACTGTCTGCCACTTTAGCAGCCTCATTTGCCCGAGCTTCAGCCTGTTCGTACGAACGGTCTTCAAGGACGAGCCTGGTGAATTTTCCGGCGTCGGCGTCGGTCCACATGTGTTTGCGTTGGAGGAGTTCGTTGACTTCTCGTTGGGAGTTGGATCGCCTGACCACGGCCTCCTCGTAAGTCTGTTTCGCGGCTTGTGCCGCCTCGCGAGCAGCGTTTATCCTGGATTCTGGTCAGAACAAGTTTACGACGGTAAATTTACGTGCAACACCACAAATATATGTATAAATAAGCGAAAAGACATACCTTGCTCTCCCACTTTCTTCTTCAGCAGCTCTATTTCTCCGTAGCCAGTGGCACGGTTGAGTTGTCCGCCAAGCTCGGAGAACAGAGCTTGAGTGACGGCGGTAAATCCATCTGCACGCTTCCTGATGTTGATGGCTGTATCTCCAGTGGCCTTGGCGACGTGTCCTCGGAGTAGACATGCAGCCTCCCGGAATCGCTCAGAAAGGGCAGGTTGGCCATCCGGTCCAGCGCTGTCCTTCCTCTCGGATGGTTCTACCGGTTTAGGTGGTGGCTGTTTGGGTTGGACCGTGTCGAGGCGTAGGGGCGAGGAGCGAAACAGACGGCTGGAAGAGACTGCCCTTGTCACCGATCGGGAGGATCGGTACATGTGCGGAAGAGACAGAGATGTTTTGGCCGATCGTCTTCCTCCGTCTTCCACCATCCTGTGCTTCCCTTCATGGTCGCCGTTCGCCCGAAGTCAAGTGGGGCAGGTCGTCGGATGTTTTGGAAGTAGCCACTTAGATTGCTGGAATCCGAAGGCAGCCCCCGCTAACGGATGCACGATGCGTTCGAATTTGTTGCTTCCCTGTCCTCGGGATATGAGCCAGCCAGCTACCCTCGCTTCCCAGTCTTGGAGCCT